>JAABUQ010002030.1_pt1 | contig 41243 bp, 37 predicted proteins | sample 5560001 | NCBI WGS metagenome assembly JAABUQ01 (sample SAMN10711888, study PRJNA513371) | rock metagenome | isolation source: Antarctica rocks | place: Antarctica: Victoria Land, Finger Mt nord | collected 2015-12-18
CAGTTGCTCTTGCAACACGCTTTTTTCTTGTTCCAATTGGACGATTCGTTCTTCTGCCGTCATGCCCTTACTCTACGCCCTTTGGCGCCCTTTGGCAAGCTTCTAGGAAACCTGAGTAGTTACAAAAAATTAGTGCTTGCTCATTCCATCAACGAAGCACGCCAGAATCTGATCATCACTCGCTACATAAGTATTCCATTTTTAAAAAGCTCTGTTTATCGACATTTTTAGGCTTGACTTACCGCATTTGTCATGGTACGCTTGATGCATCATATACAGCGAAAGGAGATAACAACAGATGGCAACCTACATGGTTTTAATGGTCTCTGAGCTTATCAACACCGACGCTACCGCAATGAGGTTTTTTCGAGCGTAAGTACGTGTGTCTCTATAAATGACTGCGTTAACTTCCCTCATGTATCCTCCTGCTGTTAGCCACGCGATTGCTATACGTTTCTGCAAGCGTGGTCCTTTTATGCTTAGAGCATCCTCACACATTCATTTTCTCATGAAATGATATCGCTACACGAAGGATACTGTATGAGCAAATACACTGACGTTGAACTCGAAGAGGCGGAAGAACAACGCTATCGCAAACCAAGAGCTAAACGGGTTCAATCATCTTCATCTAAGCCAGCTAAAAAAGAGAGTTATGAGAGCAATGCGGACGTGCAACGCTGGTTGCAGTCACAAACGCTAAAGGAAGACGATCTCAGCAAAGCCGCGTTCAACCCAACGTTTCTCGCGGGAAAGCGCGACGCTTCGTGGATACTCTCATCGCTCACAGATTTCTATGAGCAAGACCTGATTACCGATGTGCTTCGTGTTGTCAAAAGTGGCAAAGAGGCTACTGTCTATTGCTGCACAGCCGATCCTAAAACAGAGCTAGTGTATGCAGCGGCAAAGATATACCGTCCACGTATGTTTCGTAGTCTAAAAAATGACGTAGTGTATCGGGATGGACGGACACAACGCGATCTGGATGGTAATGTAACACGTAACGCTCGTCACCAACGGAATGCTTTTAGAAGCGAACGTGGGCGTGCGGCGCAGGTTTCCTCATGGATTGACTTCGAGTTTCAAACACATATGCTGCTCTTTGAGGCAGGAGCAGATGTACCTAAACCGTTAGCGCATGTTGGTAACGCGGTGCTCATGGAATATATCGGTGCGGAGGGGGACCCTGCTCCGTTGCTATGTGATATCAGGCTAGCACGCGAGGAGGCACAACCACTTTTCGAGTGTGTATTGCATAACATAGAGTTATGTCTGGCGCATAATCGTATTCATGGCGACCTATCGGAATACAACATTCTTTACTGGCAAGGAAAGGTGTTGCTGATTGACTTTGCACAAGCTGTTGATCCACGACAAAATACTGATGTGTTTTCCCTGCTTGCACGCGATATCGCCCGTGTCTGTCACTACTTTGCTCGTTATGGAGTGAGTGCTGATGCTCCTATGTTGGCTACTGACATGTGTAAAAAATACCAGGGATAGCAAGATGGAGTGGTAGAGCTAGACAATCGTCTAGCTCTACCACTCCATCTTGCTGTTAGCTTTCCCTTCTTCCACGCTAGCTTTATCCTTTCGGTAAAGCAAGTACATACTTGCATGTCTTTAGTATGTGCTATTTTTTAGAAAACGCAAGGCGTATAGCAATATCATTGACAAAACCAAGCTGTTCGAGTATGCTCTGCGTAACGATAGTTGTTGTATAGAAATTCTGGCTTGTCCAGTAAGAGAGAGGTGTTTATATGGGAAAGCACATCATATCACCAACTGTGCTTGTATGCACCTGGTCTACCTTGCTTGAGGGACATTGGGAAGTTCGCTAAACGCACAACGACATAACGCTCCACTTTTCCCCTTCTATGCACGGTAGGCAACAATAAAAGAGAATTGTATGAACCGTGTTTTTTTATTCCTCTGGAGGGGAAAACATTGACGAACGAGACAGAGACGCTGACTGGTGTTGTGCTCAATGGGGCACATGGCATCTACGACATTCACACCGACGATGGGATTCTACGCTGCACACTACGCGGCAAACTCAAAAAAGCCTTTGCTCAAGCACAATCTGCTAAGTCTGCTGGTAAGACGCGCGTGCGTCACGATAAATTGCTGTTTGATTCCACCTATGTAAAGCGTATGGAACGCATGCAAAATCATGATAGCAGCGAAACACCTCCACCTACACGCCTCTCGGTTGGCGATTATGTGAAACTACGCCGCTTGGACAATGAAACTGGCCTGATTGAAGAGATATTGCCGCGTCAAAGCGCGCTGTCACGCAGAGATGCAGGCTCGACGCAGAAGAAAGTTATTCAGCAGACAATGCTTGCCAACCTCAATCAGGTTGTACTTGTCTTTGCTATTGCCCAACCTGAACCGCATTTTGGCATGGTAGATCGCTACCTCACTATTTGTGAGTCTGCGAATCTGCACGCGCTCATTTGCCTTAATAAGTCTGATTTGCCCCATAGTGCGCAGGTTGAGGATGCGAGCGAGCTGTACAGTAAAATTGGCTATACTGTAATTTGGACCAGCACACACACGGGTCAAGGAATTGACCATTTGCGCTCGTTGCTTAAAGACCGTACAACGCTCTTTACGGGACCGTCAGGTGTTGGCAAATCCTCGCTTGTGAATACCATCGAGCCAGGGATGGCGATACGCACCGGCTTGGTCAGCGATATAACGGGCAAGGGTAAGCACACTACGACTGGCTCCCAACTATATCCGCTCTCGATTGGTGGATGGCTTGCAGACTCAGCTGGTATTCGGGCGCTTGCTACATGGAACGTGGAGCCTGACGAACTTGCCGCCTGCTTTATCGAGTTCCGTCCCTACCTCGGCGAGTGCGAGTATATTGACTGTACGCATATCGATGAAGAGGGTTGTGCCATCCAACAAGCTGTTGAAGATGGGCGTATCGACGAGCGACGCTATAGGAGCTATGTACGAATCTATAGCGGGGAAGAGCGGTAGTTTGTAGGGGTCTCATTCATGACGCCCTCGTCACCCATCAAGTTAAGAATTGTTGAGATTACTATAAGGGAAAAACAGGTCGTTGGGAACATGACAGGGGCAAGCCCTGTCACTACTATACCATGATGTGCCACTGCGTGGCTTGCCACGCGCCCGTGTATCGTAGTGACAGGGCTTGCCCCTGTCATGCGGTCCAGACGCCAATGTATGAATAAGTTAGAGTCAATGGCTTGCCCCTGTCATGCGCTACACAGGCTCACAAGCGATTACAAACTCAGCAGTTCTTAGCTTGATGCGTATTGGGCGTCATGAATGAGGCCCCTACATCGATGTTGTTCTGTTGAGTAAATTTTAGCAATGAAGGTATATGTATCCGTTGCAGTAGTTTTTTAGTAATTGGGCGTTTAGCGTCTAAAAATACTACTGAATTGAGATTATAATGGCCCTCTCTAAAGAGCTTCGCTATTCCTCGTTTGATCCCACTAGGCCCTGTAATTCCTGATCTGACCAAACTCTCCATTTGGGTTTCGAGCCGAACATCTGGTGCAGTTCATATTTATTGTCAAGAATACTACTTCCACCAACAAAAATGTTGCGACGTTGAAACGGTTCAGGGGTGGTTGAGAGCAACCACTCACGTTGAGATGGTTGCGGGAAGTAAAACCAGGGGTGTTCAAGAAAATACTCTTGTTGCTCGTTCCATCTAGGACAAGGGAAGGATGTTCTGGAACACAGTTCAAACAACGATCTATTGCTTGAGTAGTATACCCACTTCTGTTGTTGTGGTTTCTTTCCTACGTTTGTTTCTATTGCATATGTTTCACAGTCTGAGAGTCTGCTAAGTCTCTGACCTATCCCTGGGGAATATTTAACGGCCTCTTAACATATCTATAAAGCATAGTTAATGCATGAGTGTTAACGTATGAATGTAACGATAACGCATGTCAAGGAGTTAGGTAGTAAGGATACTATTCGCTCTCTTCATACTGTGTATCATCTTTCGTGTTTTGCTTTCAGAGTAGTAGGAGAATTTTATGTCGAAGCAATGGCGTCTCGCGCCTGTACTAGCCATACTTATGGCTGTTATGATGTTTGTTATTTCTGCTTGTGGTGGTAGCACTACCACGGGTAGTAGTGGTAGCGGTAATAATACTACGCCCACGACGGGTAGCACTACCACTACCAGTGGTGGCACTAGCGGAACACCTGGTGCATATAAATGTGTACAGGATAACATCTCGATCTCCGGTTCAACCGCATTATATCCGCTCGTCAACGCCGTCTCCAACAAGTACAAGGCCAAGTGTTCTGGAGCATCCTTCACGATCACCCCAAACGGTAGTGGTACGGGTTTGGGTCAGGTCGAGTCCGGTGCTGTCAAAATTGGTATGTCCGATGTGTATAAGAAGAGCGCTCAAGCAGACCTTGTTGATCATCAGGTTGCGGTTGTTATCTTCAGTCTCATCCTGAATAGCAAAATAACCGGTGTGCCAAATCTCACCACTGCCCAACTCAAGGACATTTACAGTGGTAAGACTACCAACTGGAATCAGGTTGGCGGCTCAGACTTGAAGATCGTCGTTGTCAGCCGTCCAAGCAACTCGGGTACGCGCCAGACCTTCCAAAGCTTCATTCTTGGTGGCCCTGAGACTGTTTCTGGCCCCTCAAACTTGACAACAGACAGCACAGGCACCGTTGTTAAGAACGTACAGCAGACAGATGGTGCAATTGGTTATGTTGCTTTGAGTGCCGCGAAGAGTTCTGGCTTGAAAATCGCTCAGATTGACGGAAGTGCTCCTAGCGCAGAGGTGGTGAAGAACAACACCTATAAGTTCTGGAACTTCGAGCACATGTATACAAAGGGCCCTGCAAGTGGTTTATCTCAGGCATTGATCGACTACATGGGAAGTGATGATGGCAAGCAGGAAGCTACAACACTCAGTTTCGTGCCGATCTCTGATATGTCTTCGGATGCAGTGGCATCTCATACACCAAAGAGCTAGTGGTAACAGTTGAGCTGTGTAGAGGTGCAATGTATGTACCTCTACACATTTGTGGTTTAGGAAGGAGTGTAGTTGTGCAACTAGAGCATCAAGCCCCAAAGCACGAGGTAGTATCTCCAACACAACGGGGGGCATATGCAGCAGATCGAACAGCGCGTATTGTGTTTGCCATTTGTGCCGCTCTCCTCGTTGCAATTATTATTGGCGTATTTGTGTTTGTTGGCTACAATGCATTTCACGTTCTTGCAAGCGGTGCAAATTTTGGAAGCTTTTTCACCAGTACAACCTGGGACCCAAGTGGTGGGAAAAATGAGGCAGGTACTCCATCGTTTGGTGCACTTGGACTTATTATAGGTTCTGTTATCGTGACACTTATCTCAGTTATCATTGCCACTCCTTTGGCATTCGGCATGGCACTCTTCTTCACAGAGATGTGTCCGCGTTGGTTAGAGACCATTCTACAGCCTCTCATTGAAGTCTTCACTGGTATGCCTTCCGTGGTCATTGGTTTTCTTGGACTGGTGATTCTTGTTCCTTTCTTACAAAGAACAATAGGGCATGCTGTTGGCGGTGGTGCGACAGCTGGTTATGGTTGGGGCGCTGCAATTCTTGTACTTGTGATTATGATTCTTCCAACGATTATTAGTGTGTCTATTGATGCATTACGCGCAGTGCCTAACAGTGTTCGTGAGGCTAGCCTTGCATTAGGTTCGACACGTTGGCAAATGATGAGTGGCGCAATTATTCCAGCAGCAACGACAGGATTAGCGACAGCGGTTGTGCTTGGTATGGCACGTGCAATCGGTGAAACGTTAGCAGTAGCCCTTGTGCTTCAGGGAAGCAGCATTCCTAAGAATCTACTTTCTTTAACAGCCTTTTTCCAGCCAAACGTCGTCATTACGCAGCAGATCGCGATTAACTTTGGTGAAGCGCAAGGAGTGGAGCGAGATGCGTACTTTATGCTCGCCTTCATTCTGCTGATCATCTCGTTCTTGTTCATCTGTGTCAGTCGCTACCTTGCAAGTAGGAGTGTGTATAAATGAGTACCGAGCAACGCGTCGTTCCGGCATCTGTAACAGGAGAGAGCCAGGAGCGTGTCGCTGAACTTACGCGTCTTGTGAAGCGTCTCCATTCCGGCAATAATGTTGCAATGGGCGTATTATGGTTTATCGCTGTTCTAGTAGCCCTAATTTTTATCAGCATTATTGTGTATCTTGTTGTGCGTGGAGCCGCATATCTTATCAGTCCTTCGTTCTATGATACAAGTGATGCTGGTATTGGACGAGAAATTTTCAATACCTTCTATATTCTGATTCTTACTGAGATCATTCTCATCCCAGTCGCGCTAGCGGCTGCGATCTACCTTGTAGAATATGCGCCTCAAGGACCGCTTGTAACAGGTATTCACTTCGCGGCAGAGACGTTGGCTGGTGTGCCTTCGATTGTGCTTGGCTTGTTTGGCTTTCTTGTGTTTGCCAGCTATACGCACTTCGGCTTTAGCCGTATTGCAGGAGCGCTTACGCTGCTGTGCTTGAATCTACCGTTAGCTCTCCGCTTGTTCGAGGATGCGCTTGTCTCCGTCCCAAGAGAAATGCGTGAGGGTGGACTTGCACTTGGGGCAACAAAATGGCACACCATCTGGAGTGTTGTCCTGCCATCAGCACTTCCTGGTATTGTGACTGGCCTGATTCTTACCGCGGGTAAAATAATCGGTGAGGCAGCCGCGTTACTGTTTACAATGGGTCTTACCAATCCGGGAAACGTGTTTACGCTCAATCCGTTGCTTCCAAGTGACACGCTAACAACGCATTTGTACTTTATCGCAGGACCGGGATCAGGCAGTGGTAGCTTGAAGGTTGCACAGGAGACGGCAATCTCGGCAGGTACTGCGGCATTGCTCATTCTTATTCTGTTAATTATTAACATCGCCTCCCGTAGTATCGGTCGCGCTATTCAACGTAGGATAACGGCAGCTTAGTACACAAGCAAGAAGGTTGCAGACGCATCCTTCTCACAAGTTCAGAGGAAGCAAGGACAACGCTTACATGAACATATCAGCAGAATTTTCTGGCGGGAATGTTACATTGCCAGAGGGAGCTAACATCTTTTCACGCAAAGTTGCTCGTAGTGGTCACATCTCGTATGAAGGGCATCCGTACTTTATTAGTAAAGCACTCGCGGGACGGTATATTCGCCTTGTCGTCTTCGCTGATCGCCTTATCGTTGACGCGTCCATTCCTTTGCACAAAGAGTACCCACTGGCGTAAAATACAAGGGAAGTGATAAAGGAGAAACGATCTCATGGCAATGGAACCATCTCGTCTTAATCAAAATCCGGTACAACAGCAAGGACAGGCCATACAAACTGTTGTGGGTGTGAGCGCACAAAACGCTGTGAACGAGGCAAAGGTACAAGAACAACGGCCCCTTGAGGGTTCGCCCTCGGATATTATGGGGCATTTTGATGCTCATAAACTTCTGGATACCAATGCCGATGTTAGCATCGACGTGCAGCACTTGAATTTCTTTTACGGTGCAAAACAAGCGCTGTACGATGTCGCTATTCCCCTTCGTGAGCGTCAGGTCACAGCCCTTATCGGACCTTCTGGCTGCGGCAAATCAACCTTCCTACGCACGCTTAATCGTATGAACGACCTCATTCCTGGCTCACGTACTGAGGGAACTGCTTTGATGGACGGGACAAACATCTACGATAAAAATCAAGATGTTGTGTTGTTGCGTCAGCGTGTTGGTATGGTCTTTCAGCGCCCTAATCCATTTCCAAAGTCTATCTTTGACAATATCGCGTATGGTTTACGGATACAAGGCAAACCGAATAGCTATATCAAAGAAACCGTAGAGCAAAGTCTACGTGATGCCGCTCTCTGGGATGAGGTAAAGGACCGCTTGAATGCATCCGCGCTTAGTCTCTCTGGTGGACAGCAGCAGCGTCTCTGTATTGCACGCGCACTTGCGGTGAAGCCTGATGTGCTGTTAATGGACGAGCCAGCTTCAGCACTTGACCCGATTGCAACACTCAAGATCGAGGAATTGATTACCGAGCTTGTGAAGGATTACACTATTGTCATTGTGACGCACAACATGCAGCAGGCGTCACGCGTTTCACAGTATACTGGTTTCTTTTTGAGCGGCAAGCTGATCGAAGTATCACCAACTGTTGACCTTTTCGAGCGTCCTAAGAAAAAAGAGACAGAAGACTATATCAGTGGACGTTTCGGTTGATCTCTTGGTTGGAGGCAGTTCGTGGCACGTAACATTCTTGTTGTAGATGATGAAACGGTTTTGGTAGAGACAATTGCATACAATTTAGAGCAGGCTGGTTATCATGTGACAACGGCAACCAATGGAGCCAGTGCATTAGAGGCAGCGCGAACCCTGAAGCTTGATTTGATTATATTGGATATTATGTTGCCTGAAATGGACGGTCTTGAGGTATGTCGTCAACTGCGACGTGAGGATAGTACAGAGACGACGCCAATTATGATGCTGACCGCGAAAGGCGACGAGATCGATAAAGTGGTTGGTCTCGAAGTCGGGGCTGATGATTACGTCACCAAGCCGTTTGGTCGCCGTGAATTGCTTGCGCGTGTCCGTGCGCTCTTACGACGCGCGGAGTATCCTCATCCTGGTGAGAGTTCTGCTTCCATGCAGGAGCCTGTGCAAGAGGTGCCGCGCCCTAGTCGTGAACTGGTCGTGGGGCCGTTACGCATAGATCTCGCGGGTCGGCGTGTCAATTGTCGCGGACAGGATATGGAACTACAGCCAAAACAGTTTGATTTGTTAACGTATCTTGTTCGTAATCGTGGTACCGTACTTACCCGTGACCAACTGCTCCATAATGTGTGGGGCTATGACTATGCGGGCGACACACGGACGGTCGATGTGCATATTCGCTGGTTGCGCGAAAAGCTAGAAGAGGACCCTGCAAATCCCAAGCTTATCCAGACCGTACGTGGTGTCGGCTACGCTTTTCGATGGTAAATTATACACAAAATGCATTGGGTCCTGCCGGCTAGCCAGCAGGACCCAATGCATTTTGTGGAATTAGTCTTTCTTTCTCATGCTCAACAGTCTATCGGGTCTGTGTATCAAAACCAGGATATGTTCCTCTCTCCATAGTGTTCCTGTTACTCATCTTGCCGAAGCTATTAGCGATATGCTTCGGCTTGCAGGTTAAACAACTCGGCGTAGCGACTGTAGAGGTGGAAGCTTTCTCTATGTGTCATCCTCTGTGCTCTTGTGTAGAAATTGCTTGAAGTGCTCCGACAAGAAATGTGATGAGCCATGCACGCTCATCGCGCCCTGTCTTTCCTCTGTTCACATCTTGAGATGGATGTACGGTGCGTCTTCCCTGATTTGCCATGAGCAAAGCATGAGTACGTTCAAACCGCCACCACAGTTCATCTGGCGATAGATGTGGCAGTGCTCGTCGTAATGCTTCATAGTAGCGGCTTGTTACTTCTGTCCCGCCTTCTCCCTCCATCACGTTAGGGGCGTGTCCTGAGAGCACAGCGCTGCGTGCTATCATCAATGCTTGTACCCATTCTTGCCCACGAGGGGAGTCGAAGACATCAAAGATGGGAAATGCATAGGCGACGAGGAGATCTTGTACTGAAGGCGTTGGTGTTTTTTCTTCCAGATCTTCAAGACGACGCAATTGTTCTGTGTTCACAGAGAGAAAAAACCGTTGCGTCATTGCCTGTAACAACGCCGCTTTTGAGCCAAAGTAATAATTGACGGCGGCAATGTTTACCCCCGCCTCCGCTGTTACTGCTCGCAGTGAAACAGCCTCTAACCCTTGTTCGGCAAAGAGGCGCTCAGCAACTTCGAGGATGCGACCTTTTGGGTCACTGGTCGTTATTTCTGTCAGCTCGTCTGCTGCCTGGATGCTTGCTTCACGGGCACGTGCCTCACGTCGCTCGCGTATCCTGCCTTTGAACATGTGTGTGAACCTCTCTCGTTTCTTGAACGTTGTCTGGTGTCAGTGTAGTCAGAGAGAAGGAGTATGCCAGGAGGGCCTCTTTTGTCTCTCCTCTCTTGACATAGTATAGCAGCTTTTGCTATGATTAAAACGCGTTTGAAACATAAATAAATCAAATTTGATTTTCTCAAAGGAGCACTACACATGTCGTTTACTTTCTCTGTGCCGGACAAGCATATGATCACTATCGCGATCCTCCTCCATGAAGGTATGACTGCGAGTGATGCCACTGGGCCATATGAAGCGTTACGTTGTATTCCTGGCGCAACCGTCAAGTTTGTAGCCGAGACACCCGGCCCAAAGCGCGTGGATTCCGGTTTTTTGACGCTCGTTGCTGATTATGGGATTGAAGAGGTTCCCCATCCAGATGTCCTTGTCGTCTGTCCTGGGAGTCCTGCCGTTCCCCCAAGCGAGCGAGTATTGTCATGGATACGAACAGCGCACGAAACCTCACAGTGGACCATCTCCGTCTGTGGTGGTTCGCTCCTGCTCGGTGCAGCAGGGTTGCTCCAAGGAGTGAGGGCGACGACGATTTGGCCTGTTATGGATATGCTCAGGCAATTTGGTGCGATAACTTGTCCTGACGAACGCTATGTCCGCGCTGGAAAAATCGTTACCTCTGCTGGCAACTCGGCGGGTATCGATATGGCCCTCTACCTCGTCGGACAAATTGCGGGGTCCGAGATCGCGGAGGCCACGCAACTCCTGATGGAATATGACCCACAACCACCATTCCATTCGGGATCACTAGCGAACGCACCACCACAAGTGATCGAGCTAGCCCAAGGATTTCTGCAAAACTGGCTTGCATACGCCACAGCGAAATATGGACAGCAGTTATGACCTCGATGCCGCAGACTGAACGTATCCAGCGCCGCTTACGCATCGTGCGCCTGGTTGCATTTGTTGATCTCGTCCTCCTGATAACACTTGTGTCCGCAGCACTTACTGGGGGGAGAGAGATTGTCCACATTCTTGGACCCTTGCACGGCATCAATTTCCTCCTCTTGCTGGTTATGGTAGGAGCAGGGGCCATAGATGGTGTCTGGGGATGGTGGTTTCCAGTAGTAGTTCTGCTGACCGCAGGACCACCCGGTGCATTCCTCGGTGAGTGGATTCTTCATCGACGTGCTGGAGCACAAATTCTCACAACGTATGATGATAGAGCATCTGAGGCGACTGTTTTCGCGCCGAAGGAGGGAACGGATGCATCTGATAGGTTCTTGCTTGTGGCAAGGAAGCGCTTGAAGAATCAACGAAAGGGGCATCTATGATGCTGCTTATCTCATGGCTCATCCGATACGGACATGTTGTAGGTGCGGGTGTCTGGGTAGGCGGCTATGCTTTACTCGCATTTGTAATTGTGCCTTTAATTAGCAAAGGGGCGAGTGAGATGCTGGTGCAGCTTGCGATAAACACCGTGCGTTTTCTCACCTATGCAGGGACGCTTACAATAGGCTTTGGCATTGTGTTGATTACACGAACAAATGGGTTTAGTAACCTCTTTAGTAGTGCATGGGGTGCCCTTATTATTACGGCGTTCGTGATTGCGATTGTGCTACTGGGTATTGGTGATGGTGCGTTACGGCCCGCGATTAAGCGACTCGCAAAAACGGGAGAGGCACCTGCACGTCTATGGGCAACGGTTGGTTTTATCTTGACCGTGATTGCTGTCGGAGTGATGACGGGCGCGACATACGTTGGGTAGTGTTATGTGGTTGTGGTCAATATTCAGGCAAAGGGTATGCCCTTTGCCTGAATATTGACCACAACCACAACATTATTGAATTGTGGCGTTTTCGAGGATAGAGTGTAGTGGTACTTGATCTATTGTGCGTGTGTTACCACGTTGCGCTGGTCCATAGTGGGCTGGTGCGTCAACATGTGTGCCAGAGTGAGTTGAAAGTGTCACTTTTTCCACAGCCCAGCCAACGCCGTTGGGCCAATACGATGGACCCAGTCCAAGTATCTGTTCAGTCATAGCAACGCCTTTAATGCTTTATCAACGTCTCTAATTTGATATTTCTCTGCATCGTCTCCATCTTTGCCTGAAACAACTACAGGCATTTCTAGATTACTACACAGTACTTACAGGGTCAATATCGACCTCCCAGTCGGGTGCATCGACGACGCGAAGGAGTTGGTGCAGGTCAGGACCGCGTGCGATGAGTTGCCAGCGATATTTACTACGGATACGCTCCATCATGGCGGGGGCGGGACCAACGATATCGGTATTAGGCAACTGCAACCGCTCGATCCATTCGTTGAGGCGTTCTGCGAGCAGAAGAGCTTCATTCTGACAACGGTGACGGTTTTCGTGGCTGTAGGTGAACTTGACGAATTGGCGAAACGGAGGATAGCCATAGCGTTGTCGCGCCTCTATTTCTGCGTTGTAGAACTCGTGGTAGTCGTGGCGCGAGGCGGCATCAATGCAAAAATGTTGTGGATTGAAGGTCTGGATAATCACGCGTCCTGCCTCTGAGCCACGTCCGGCACGACCTGCAACCTGTGTGAGCAGAGTGAAGGCACGTTCGGGCGACGAGTAGTCAGGCAGGTTGAGGGCGATATCCGCTGAAATGACGCCGACCAGCGTTACACCAGGAAGGTCAAGCCCCTTAGCAATCATCTGCGTGCCTATCATAATATCAGCTTCACGGTTGGCGAAACGGTCTAGTAGTTGCTCGTGAGCACTACGATTGCGTGCCGTATCCTTGTCCCAACGGAGGAGACGTGCTTCTGGAAAACTCTTTTGAATGGTGTCCTGCACCTTTTCTGTACCTAGACCGAAGTAGCGAATGCCTGAACTATTGCAGTTGGGGCAGAATTGTAGCATCTTACTTTTACGACCACAGTAATGGCAGAGCAGAATACGCTCGGTAGAATGGTAGGTCAGGGGAATATCGCAGCGATCACAGATGGAGACAAAACCACAGTCACGACAGAGCACACAACTTGCCGCACCACGCCGATTGAGGAAGAGAATGGCTTGTTGTCCCCTGCTTAAGACATTTTCCAGTTCTTCCTGTAGGCGACGACTGATAATGCTTGTGTTGCCTGTATGGAGTTCGGTGCGCAGGTCTACAATCTCGACAGGTGGTAGGGATGCGCCAATGCGTCCGGGTAATTCCACGAGACGATAAACGCCTTGCTCGGCACGGTAAAATGTCTCGACTGACGGTGTTGCACTACCCAGGACAACGGGAATGCCGAGTATTTTTCCTAGCGTCAATGCGCTCATACGTGCATGGTAGGTTGGTTTGCGCTCACCTTGCTTGTAGGCCGCTTCATGTTCTTCATCCAGGATGATGATGCCAAGATTTGGCAGTGGCGCGAAGAGGGCAGAGCGTGAGCCAATAACAACATCTACCTTTCCTTCGCGAATGCGTCGCCACTCGTCATAACGTTCACCTGCGCTCAATTCGCTATGGATGACGGCGACACGTTCGAGAAAACGACCCGCGACACGTTGCACTGCTTGTGTGGTCAAAGCAATCTCCGGTACCAGGACAATACCACGTTTACCTTGGGCAATGATGGCGGCGAGCGCCTGTAAATAGACTTCGGTCTTGCCGCTGCCTGTGACACCGTGCAGCAGAATGGGATGTGTGGCATCGGCGAGAATGAATTTCAGAGCTTGCTGCTGATCGGGCGTTAGAGGAAGTGGTGTTGATGCTGGAATGGTACGCCCAAGAAAGGGATTGCGGCGTACCTCGGTCATCTCGATGAAGATGATCTTGTCACGCACAAGTGGCTGCAATTGTTTTTCTGTTAGCTCACAGGCTTTACACAGCATACCTGGCGTCCAATATTGACGGGAGGCGGGGGCTTGTTGCAGAAGGTCAACGGCGGCTAGCTGACGACGTGCGACAAGACGCTCCTTGTCATTCTCTGAAAGGGTCAGAGTGGCGGTTGCACCAGGAACCGCCCAAGCATGCGCGGCATCGCCTTTGATACCCGCTTTTCCACTCGGACGCCGACGCACATTGTCGGGGGCGATGACGATTGCCTCGGCCTGTGCCATGTCCCGTTGCGCTATCTCCTCCACTTGTTTGCGCCAGATCGCGAGGGTTTCACCTTGCGCGATAAGACGAACGATACGTTGGACGCGTGGCTTGGCTTGTGGCTTAGAGAGTTGCGCATCGCGTTGGATAAGACCGCTTTCTAGCGCCTCTTTAAGCACCTCTTTAGCGCGTTTCGGGCCTAGCATCTCTTTGAGGCGCTCGACATTCAATTCACCTTCAGCAAGCAGCATACCGATCAAGGCACGTGTACGCAATGTCTGCTCACTCGTCTCCGCGGATGTTTCGTCTATAACAAGATGCAAGACAACTTGTGAGCGTTGTATCAGGCCAGGGGGAAGCATCATGAGGGCAACGAATGCCAATGGTGTGACATAGTAGTCGGCCATCCATTCCGCTAAGGCGCGTTGATGCGGTAGCAGCGCGGGTTCAAGGTCGAGAATAGCATGAAGAGGACGTAGTACCTCGTCGTCACTCTCAAATGTAGGTATGTCTGTCTCGTCGCGCGAGAGCGTCCATACGATACCCTCGACGAGTCGTTCTCCATATGGAACCGCAACAAGTTGTCCCGCACACAGGTCGGCTTGAAACTCCTCTGGTACTGAATAGGTCAGCAAGGGGTGTTCCGCGTGCCAACTGGCGGCGGCGGTCAGAATATTGGCAAGCATGATAACTACCGCCTCTCAAATTCGTGTGCCAACGCGGACAGGCCGAAATGCACCATTGTGGGGCGGCCATGACAGCAGCTATAGGGTGCCTTTGTCTGCTCTAGCTGTTCGATCATTTCGCGCATCTCGCTGACCGTCAGGAAATAGTTGGCTTTGATGGCAGCCTTACAGGCCACGTTTGCCAATGCTTGTTCTTCCCAGGTTTCTGTATGACCGAGATTATCAGGTGCTGTAAGTTCGACCAGCAATTCGTGCAGTGAGCGCATATTCATTTGCTTTACAAGAATACTTGGCACTGCTATTATCGAAAGGGTGTTGCTTTCAGTCATCTCAAACGAGAAACCAATCTGCGTCAGTTGCTGTTGATGGTCTTCTATGGCCTCTAGCTCACTTGGTGCTAGTGAGAGATTCAGTGGAGTGAGAAGCAACTGTGAGATGGGAGTACGTGCCTTCATTGCCGCCACCATGCGCTCTAATAGAATGCGCTCATGGGCTGCATGCTGGTCAATGAGGTACATTCCATCCTCGCCCTCGGTGACGATATAGCTCTGAGAGAGTTGCCCGACGACACGAAGAGGCGGCAGACGGCGTGCCTGTTGTTCATATGTTTGGCCTAACAATGTATCCTGTTGTATGGACCTATTCACCACGCTCTCATCGGGTATCGGTAGGGACCGATTCATCGCGTCCTCGTCGGTGGGTAGCATTTGTAGGGACCGATTTATCACGTCCTCGTTGGTTGTCGAAAGGCCAATAGGACGCGATGAATCGGTCCCTACAGAGGGAGTATTCATTTCCTGTGCGGTTACAGGAGATGTACCTGTTTTCTTGTGTTCGTTTTCAGTGGTACGAACGTGGTTTTGCCAGAGACGCGAGGGCGGAGGCGGCTTTGTGCCGCTTTCCTCCTCGGTGACGGTAAGCCAGGGATTGTCCTGGGGTAGTGGGAGTTCTGTGTCTTCTATGATGGGGCTAGGATGCGATAAATCGGTGCCTACCGTTTGTATTTCTTCATTGTCGGATGGTTCAATTTCGTCAATTGCTGCGTGTTGTACATCTGTATCGCGTGGCTTCCATTGTGGCATGGTAGGTTCTTCAAGTAGGGCTTGACGCACAGCGCGTAGGACGGCTGCGAAGACGCGGCGCTCTTTTAAGAAACGAATTTCGGTTTTGGCTGGGTGCACGTTGACATCGAGCAGTGTGGGGTCAATCTGGATGTTGATGACCGCAATAGGATGTCTTCCCGTGAGCAGTAATGAATGATAGGCACCTTCAACGGCGGAGGTAAGCATACGGCTCAAGACCCAGCGCCGATTGACGAAAAACGAGATAAATTGGCGTGTACTTTTGTAGCACGAAGGACGACTAACATAGCCGGTCACAACAGGATATGCAAGATCGTCTGAGCTATCAGCTTGCGTTGACGCTTCTTGCGAGCCAGCAGGAACCATCTGGTCCGCGATTTGTAGTCCATAGACTTCGACCAGAACGCTTGTGAGTTGTCCATTGCCCGGAGTTGCGAAGATTTGTTTGCCATCACTAAAGACGCTAAAGCGAATTTCAGGATAAGCCAGTGCGTATTGCTCCAGGAGATGGTGACAATGACTGATTTCAGTGTTGCGGCTCTTGAGGAACTTGAGACGTGCAGGTACGGAGCTAAAGAGGTTGCGTACCGTGAGGGTGGTCCCTTCTGGTGAGGCGGCTGTCGTGATCTCTGATAGCTGTCCGTTTACTGCGGAAATCTGAGCACCCTGCTCTGCTCCTCGACAGCGACTTAACAGAGTAACTTCTGCAACGGCGGCAAGACTTGCGAGTGCTTCGCCGCGAAACCCCAGTGTGGAAATATGTTCAAGGTCGTCAATTTGTGCCACCTTGCTGGTCGCGTGCCGTGAGAGTGCAAGGGGAAGCTCATCGATGGGGATACCAGCGCCATTATCGGTAACGCGAATAAGTTGTAGACCACCCTGCGCAAGGTCAACACGAATCTGTGTTGCGCCTGCATCTATACTATTCTCAATTAATTCTTTTACAACAGAGGCGGGTCGTTCGACGACCTCGCCAGCAGCAATTTTAGCAGCGACATCGGGCGCAAGTTGACGTATTGGCATAACAAAGAACTCCATAAGCAAACATAAAGGAGAGAGCATAGAAATATATTAGTAAGAACGAGTGTTCATGAGCCATTATAACATAGAGGAGTATCAACAAATAACCAAATGTGCTTTATTTTTTCCTACTAGACAATCTCCTTGAGCCTTGATACGATAGCAAGTAGCTGTTTCTGGGAGAAAAGAAAGGATATTTTACGATGACACAGGTAGAGACGTACATTACAGAGCATGAGAATGCATTTCTTGAGGACTTGAAGGGGTGGCTGCGCATCCCTAGTATTAGCGCATTGCCAGAGCATACCGACGATATGCAGCGTGCAGCAAATTATGCTGTGGCACAGTTGCAGCGTATTGGCTTTGATAAGGCTGGCTTGATACAGACACAAGGTCATCCCCTCGTCTATGCTGAATGGCTCAAGGCGTCAGGAAAGTCAACGGTCTTGATTTATGGACATTATGATGTACAACCTGTTGATCCCGTTCATTTATGGGATAGCCCACCGTTTGAGCCGACGATACGTGATGGCAATATTTATTGTCGTGGCGCATGTGATGATAAGGGTCAGACGATGCTGGTGTTTAAAGCACTTGAGTCACTGATGAGTGTCAACGGTACACTCCCTGTGAATGTGCGGGTGCTTATCGAGGGCGAGGAAGAGGCAGGCGGTGAGTCTGTCGAGCATTATGTGAGAACTTCACCCGAACAACTGAAATGTGATGCCGCTTTTATCTGCGATACTCATATGCCTGCGAAAGACATTCCCGCGCTTATCTCTGGTCTTCGTGGCATTATCTACACAGAGGTCGAGGTACAGGGAGCCAAACGGGACCTACATTCAGGCTCGTATGGTGGTGTTGCTCCCAATCCACTACATGCGCTCGCAATTATCATTAGCCGCTTAAAGGATGCTGATGGGCATATTCACATTCCGGGATTGTACGACAAACTGCGTAAGCCAACGCATGTGGAGAAAGAATTTTGGCACAATGACCCACTGCATATCAATGAGTCATTGCGCGAAGAGATGGGCGTCTCGCAGCTATCGGGTGAGCTAGAGTATCCGCCTTTGGAGCGTATTTCGGCACGACCAACCTTTGAGGTACATGGCATTATTGGTGGGTTTGTGGGTGAAGGTACTAAGACAGTTATTCCTGCCGTTGCTAAAGCCAAGATTAGTTTGCGCTTACCTGCTGATCTCAAGTCAGCCGAGGTATTCCAACTGTTTGAGCGGGCGGTGAAGGAAGTTGCGCCACCCGATGTGACCGTCACCGTACACAACTTGCATGGTGGAGAAGGTATTCTTGTTACACCTGATAGTCCTCCTATTCATGCAGCAATCGAGGCACTCAAGGAGACATATGGCAAGGAACCTGTGTTCCTACGCGAGGGCGGTTCTATTCCTATTGCGGCACTCTTCTCCGAAATACTGGGGGCGCCTGTCGTACTGATGGGTTTTAGCTTGCCCGATGATAGTCCACACTCGCCAAACGAGAAGTATTCGCTCGGCCAGTTCTTTAAGGGCGTTCGCACCGTCGCAAGCTTCCTAAAGAAGATGGGACAGTAAAGAATACAACAGGGAGTGATACAAGCAAGCGAGAACGGACAACTGCCCGTTCTCGCTTGCTTGTATCACTCCCTGTTGTATTCTTTATAATGCATCCTAAGCTCTAACAAGAACTTGCGTGTATGCTAGGAACGTACTATCATAAGGGATAGGAGAAAAAGTAGCGTTTGTTATCAGCTTGGAGCTTACATGCATACCTTATTATCGTCGGCATATCTTTTGGATTGGGGATGGTTACGTATTGGTCCACCCTATATCTATATTAATATCAATCCTGTGCTCTTACAGGTTGGGCCATTCGCCCTGCGCTGGTATGGTCTAATGTATGTTGTGGCTATTCTCATTGGTCTCTGGTCGATTAAGGGATATACGCAGCGCAAGGGTATTTCACAACAGGTCGTGGATCGGGTACTATGGTGGTGTATCGCGGCAGGAGTGATTGGTGGACGCTTGTATTTTGTGGTGCAGCAGCCGGACCTTGTTGCTGGCTATCTCTTGCAACCGTGGCGAATTTTGGCGACGTGGGAAGGTGGTATGGCATTCTTTGGCGCAATCTTCCTGGTAATTGCTACGCTTTTCTGGCGTGCTCGCATCGAGCGTGTAAATCCACTTGTATTGATTGATGCTGGTGTGTTATTTGGTGCTGTCGGGCAAATTTTCGGGCGTATTGGCAATCTCATTAATGGTGATATTATTGGTTATCCTAGTACATTGCCCTGGTCAACCGTGTATCAACATCCAAATAGTTGGGCTTGTCTCAATCCTGCGACCTGCAATGTACCTGTGCAACCCGCTGCCGCATATGAACTGCTTACCAATCTTGTAGTGCTTACGCTCTTACTCTTTTTAGTACGGCGCGTCACACGTCCAGGTGTTCTCATGCTGGTCTACTTGTATTGTTACGTTGTCACACAATTTCTGCTCTTCTTTGCGCGAGATAATGTCATTGTCAGCTTTTTGGGTTTGAACTGGGGTCTCAAGCAAGCACAGTGGACCTCACTTGTCCTGTTTGTACTATTGTTACCAATCACATATCTTGTTGTGCGAAGGTCACGCCCTGTACCAAAGGGAGAGATTGCTGCAACATATGGTATTCCTCAGAAGCCGAAGCCTCCGTTGCTGCCCAAGACACTCGATGGTGAAACTGTCGAGATCAAAGAAGATGAGAAACCAGAGATTGTTGAGAGAAAATAGTATTCGTTGCAAATGCACGCCATTTGCAACGAATACTATTTTCTCTTTTTACGGCACACGTGCGAATAGATCGTTTTCGCCAATAACGTCGGGGCCAACGCGTGAGGTGGCTAGTTGATAACACTCAATACTGCGCCAACGGCGCTGTAGTTCTTCTGGAATTTGTGCCATCGTAGTGTTGGGACCCATCTGTGTACGGTGCATAGCCCAGGAGCGCGCTTTAGCCTCTTGCCATGCTTCGACGTTGAGGCGAACCGCAATCTGTTCATCTGAAAGTCCTAGCTTGTTTGGATCAAGACCTTTGAAAACGCTTCCGTAATCTTCTTGTGCTCCTGACCATTCTGAGATGGCGAGGATCGCACTACGTGGGAATGATGCGTAGTAGAGTTTGGGGGTTGCATGTGCAGGCCCAAGTTCGGGGTAGAGCGCAGCATCTGCGGCAGCATGAAAAGCGCTGGTAGTGTACTGATAGATAGCGATGTGATCGGGGTGTCCATAGGCACCGGACTCGTCGAATGTTACGATTACCTGGGGGCGAAACTTGCGAATGATTGCTACAAGCTTGCCAACTGCATCCGCTGAGGAAACCCGGGCAAATGCACGTGGATCCTGGTTTTCGGGTGTTCCTGCCATGCCGGAGTCCCGGTAGTCGAGAAACCAGAGGTTTTGTACATGTAATGCTTCTGCTGCTGTACGCATCTCTTGCTCACGAACCTGCCCCAGGTTTTCGGGTGTGGCTAGTGTAGGGTTCGAGATTTCTCCAACTTCGCCGCGTGTTGCATAGACAAGTCCTGTTTCTACACCTACCGTGTTATACTGTAGTAGTGCGCCGCCAATCATGCCCTCATCGTCGGGATGTGCGAAAACACCGAGTAATCGTTTTGTTGACATTGTTCTCGTTCCTTTATGTCGTTCCTACCGAATGGAACCTCAACATCACTGTAACATGGACACTTTGTGTCTGTCAATTTTTATGCAAACGTTGCCAAGTTGTGCAAGTTCTCTTTATGCATATTTATTGAACATATCCTTAAAGAATGGAAAAGAAATGTAGTGCATTTATCTATCTTTTGCTTGATGAATGTGTTACAGTATCTTTACTGTGTTGGCAAGGAAGCCTATTTGTGCAGAGAGGGAAGCACGAGCTGTATCTATATTCTGCTGTGCAAATCGAGATAAAGGAGTAATTACCTAATGGCAAGAACAGTTCTTGATAAAGAGTTGTCTGAACTAGATGAACAGATTATCAAGCTTGGGGCATTAGTTGATGACGCTCTGGCAAAGGCTTTGGAAGCGCTTGAGACTGGCGACCTGGCGAAGTCGGGCATCGTGATTGAGGCCGACGCGATTATAGATAGTTTACGTGCCACGGTAGAGGAACACGCGATTCGTCTCCTGACCTTGCAGCAACCACTTGGCGGACGTGACCTACGTTACCTTGCATCAGCACTTTCGATTGCGGGTGATCTTGAACGTACAGGCGATGGTGCAGCAGGTATCGCGCAAATTTTGCTCCGTATGACGCCGCTCCGTGGAAGTGCAATGCCACACGTCAAGATTGACGGAGCAGCGGATGTTGCAGCTCATCATGGTGCGATTGAGATTACCGAGGTGTCGATTATGCATGGCTTGCTTGAGCTAGGTAAAGAGGCGCGGCGTGTGCTACAAGGTACTATGAAAGCGTTCGCAGAGCGCAACGTCAATGCTGCCCGCTATATCTGGGAAGAAGATGATGTTGTCGATGTGCGCTATCATTTAGTGCGCCATGATCTGATGGCAATGATGGCTGGTACACGAGCTATCCCCGCACTGCAAAACGACTCGCTTATTCTGCAACGTGCTACCTATTTGCTCTGGATTGGGCACAAATTAGAGCGTGTAGGAGATCACTGCCAAAACATCTGCGAACGTATTGTGTTTATCATTGAAGGCGAAACTTCAATTGCACGTTCTGAGCCACAATAGCAGTATATGTAACATATGTCTTCGTGTGTGCCTGGCACGCACAATCTATTATGCTTTAATTGCGTCCCAGAAGTAGTTCGAGAGTTGGACATAGCCTGCAGGACTGGGGTGAAATCCATCGCCGCTGATATATTCAGGATGTGTAGTAAGCTGACTTTGATGACTAAACAAATCCACGAGCGTCACAGCGTAGTGTGCTGCAATTGTTGTAATAGTCGCATTCCAACGCTGAATTGCAGCAACAGTCTTCGCCTTTTGAGTAGCTGACTGACTAGCAAAGGCTGGAAGACGTGTAAGGTCTGGTAGGTTTGCCATAACAATACGGGCCTTTGTACCTGTACGCAACTGTTGCAAAAGGCTATCAAGATCCTTCATATATCTATCATACGATACACCCCCGACAAAGTCGTTGGCGACAAGCCAGATTGTGATAAGCGTGGGTGATGTGTTAAGAGCTAGTGGCAACTCCTGCATCAATGCCTCATGTAAACGAATGCCACTGACACCGAGATTGAGCAGATGAGAACCCTTTTGTAGGTGTGCTGCCAGAAGTGGGACGTAGCCCTGTGCTCCTGGCTCGTTGCTCCCAACTCCAACTGCATCAGATGCACCGAGTGCAACGTAGGTGATGGGAGTGGTAAGAATTCGTTGTGCTGTAACAGCTTGCGTTGCTGTCGGTGTAGGCCTAAGTGTAGTCGTATGTGTTTGGCTATCAGCGCCACAGGCAACCGAAACGAATGCTAGTATACAAAGCAGAAGTAGGTACGATGCGCGTGTATACATCTTCATTTTTTTGTTTTCGTGCTAAAAAACCATTGTATCTCTTTATTGTACCACAGCACTCGGCTAAGTTTGTCTTGTTGTCGCGCGATCTGCTATTACGCCTTTGTCAAGCAGAAAAAACACAGAGAAGATGTGCTTCTCTGTGTAGAACGTTCGGAGCTACCCAAATGACATAGAAGAAGGAGTAATTCCCATTATCGCTAGAAATCGCCCCTATCAGGCAGTTTCTCGGCAAACACGCTACTTGCCAATATATCTTCTGCTTCAATCGTCATCAGGTCTACTTTCGAGACATTTCCGCCACCCGCGAATAATCGGTTTGCTTGGCGTAGCCTTGCGCGGTCCAGCGCATTCCTCACACTACGTGCATTGGAGAAACGCGGTTGCTGCATTCGCAGGACGAGATAATCCTCAAATGCTTTGAGGGCTTCTGGACTGAAACGGTACATTTGTTCAGCAAGCATCAGTTGAGCAATGACGAGCAACTCATCGGGTGTAAAGTCGGGAAAGTCCAGGTGGTGGGCAACGCGCGAACTGACACCGGGATTCGACTGAAAAAACGTCTCCATCCGATCTTTATATCCCGCCAGAATAACGACGATATCATCGCGCTGATTCTCCATCACCTGCAACAAAATCTCGATGGCCTCCTGACCATAGTCCCGTTCGTTCTCCTGGCGATAGAGATAGTACGCTTCGTCGATGAAAAGGACACCACCCATCGCGCGTTTGAGTACCTCTTTCGTCTTGGGGGCTGTATGCCCAATGTACTGACCTACCAGGTCATCGCGTGTGACCGCAACGAGATGACCCTTTCGCACGTAGTTGAGTCGATGAAGAATGGTTGCCATCCGCATTGCCACTGTAGTTTTCCCGGTACCGGGCTTCCCCGTGAACGACATGTGCAAGGAAGGCGGACGCGCTGTCAGTCCGATACTACGGCGTATCCGATCGATGACGAGCAATGCCGCGATTTCACTGATGCGTGTCTTGACGGATTTCAGGCCAACCAGTTCCTGATCGAGTTTCTGTAATACATCCATGACCTGCGATTCTTGAAGCACACTTGCTATATCCACAACGTCATCCTGATGCGATGACTCCACTGGGCTTACCTCTTCATGCGGTCCTTCGATATGTGCTGGCGGCATCATCATAAAAACTCCCTGGCAGACTACTATTAGACGGTGAAACGTTCCCCTTTGGGCTTATCAGTTGCATAGCTATGAATGGTATAGCGTATGACGCGATCATGCACCTCCTGGCGCGATAGGCGGAAACCGGGATCGTGTTCGGGCCGATTGACGATAAACGAGAGCGCAATCGTCTGACGGCCTTTGCTACGGTCGTAGGCACCCACGCGGATATAATGACCTGGGTAGGCGCGTTTGCACTCGTTAATCTCGTACATGATAGCCGCCGGGTCTTTGATATCAAACATTGGGAGGCCCCACATCTCCCAATAGGTGTTGCGTGGGTGAGGATCATCGGTAAACTCGATGTTGATAGGCCAGTCATGGTCCAAACAGTATTGCACCTGCATCCGAATCTCCTCATCCGTCAGTGGTGGCAGAAACGAGAAGGTTCCCTGTGTAAGATGAAATGACATGATGTCTCCTCCTGATTAATAGCTAGGGGTCGGTGTAGCATCGGGTGTATCAGTTGATGTGTAGTTGAAGCTGACATCCCTCCAGAGTTCCAGCGCGACTTGTAGTGGTTTGCACCACTTCGCGGCCTTTTCCAGAATCTCTGGACCTTCATTCATGATATCGCGCCCCTCGTTGCGTGCCTGAATCATCACTTCTACAGCAACACGATTCGCTGTCGCGCCTGCCGAGATACTCATAGGATGACCGATAGTGCCGCCCCCAAACTGTAAAACGACATCCTCACCCAGGTAATGCAGAAGTTGATGCATCTGTCCGGCGTGAATACCACCTGAAGCCACAGGCATGACGGCAGGCATTGAGGCCCAATCTTGCTCAAAGAATAGACCTAATCCAGGGTCCGCATCGTATTTCATGCCGCGCAACGTCTGGTAGTACCCACGAACACTCATAGGATCGCCTTCCAGCTTACCCACCACTGTACCCGCGTGAATATGGTCCACACCTGCAAGGCGCATCCACTTGGCAATCACGCGAAACGAGACGCCGTGTGTTTTCTGGCGTGTGTATGTGCCATGCCCCGCACGATGTAGGTGGAGAATCAAGCCGTTTTTTCGCGCCCATTTCGCCATCGACTGAATAGCAGTGTAGCCAATCGTCAGGTCAATCATGACGATGATGCTCCCAAGTTCCTTCGCAAACTCTGCTCGCTCGTACATGTCTTCCATCGTTGCCGCCGTGACATTCATGTAATGTCCCTTGACCTCACCAGTCTCTGCGCTGGCCTTGTTCACAGCTTCAATGCTGTAGAGAAAGCGGTCACGCCAGCGCATGAAGGGCTGCGAGTTGATGTTCTCATCGTCCTTCACAAAGTCCAATCCGCCGCGTAATGCCTCATATACGACGCGACCATAGTTGCGTGCGGAAAGCCCTAATTTCGGCTTCGTAGTGGCTCCTAGTAACGGACGACCATACTTATCAAGATACTCGCGTTCCATCACGATGCCATGCGCGGGCCCTTGAAAGGTTTTGACGTAGTGCGGCGGAATACGCATATCCTCAAGACGCAGGCTCTTGAGAGCCTTGAAACCGAAAACATTGCCGATAATACTGGACGTGAGGTTGGCGATGGACCCCTCCTCAAAGAGGTCGAGGGAGTAGGCAATGTAGGCAATATACTGATCTGTACCAGGGACAGGAATAACTCGATAGGCTTTAGCCTGATAATTCTCGTGAGCAGTCAAGCGATCTGTCCACACAACAGTCCATGTCCCTGTGGAAGACTCACCCGCGACAGCCGCCGCTGCTTCAATTGGGTCAACCCCTTCCTGTGGGACAAGACGGAACGCACATAAAATGTCGGTATCTTGTGGCTCATAGTCGGGTTTCCAGTATCCCATCTGTGCATAGGGAATCACGCCTGAAGACCAACGGCTCTTCTGCTCTGGTATCGCTTCGGTTGTCATACATCTTCTCCTTACTTATAGGTATGTGGGACGACGTTCGCTACTGAGAAGTGTAGCATCGACAAGCCATTAGTAGTAGTGGCTAATCTGTATCTTGTCCATAGGCTAAACATTATGATAGAATGGTCATGGTTCCATTGTTAAGACTATGATGAGGAGAGGAGAAGAGAGCCGAAGTGAAACCTATTGACGAGCATGTAGACCTCACATTTCATCAACTCTCGTTGTTCCGTGCCGTCGCGCAGCACCTCAGCTACACGCACGCAGCGGAGCAGCTATACCTCTCGCAGCCTGCGGTCTCGCAACAGGTGAAGGCTCTTGAGCGACAACTCGGACTACGTCTTTTCGCACGTCAGGGTCGCGGCATCATCTTGACGCCAGCAGGTCAGGAACTGCTTCATCACGCGGAAAGACTGCTCACACTATTCAGCGACATTGCCCCCGTTGTGCAGCAGACTCATCAGCTTGAACGCGGTAGTGTCTTCATTGGAGCCAGCACGAGTGCGGGAACGTATATTGTTCCAGCCTTGCTCGGAGCATTTCATACCCGTTATCCAGGCATTCATATCACATTGACCGTAGCGAACCGGTACGCAATTGAGGAGGATCTGCTCTCTCATTCCATCGACCTCGTGGTGATGAGCCAGATTGAGCATCACGAGCGTTTCGTCATCGAGCATCTGGCCCCTTATGAACTTGCGGTCGTGGCGAAGCCCTCGCACCCGTTGGTAAAGCACAAAGGTCTCTCTCTACGTGATTTACAAGAGGAGACGCTTCTCCTGCGTGAGCAAGGTGCGGGAACCAGATATGATACCGAGGAATATCTGGCGAAGACAGGTGTCGCCATGTGCGGCAAGCTGGAACTGGGCAGTATCGAGGCCATCAAGGAGAGCGTGATTGCCGGGTTAGGTATCTCCGTGCTTGCACTGGACTCACTCACTCACGAAATTGCACATGGTGACCTTGTTGTGCTGGATGTCGAGGGATTTCCACTTCAACGTCACTGGTATGTTGTACGTTTGAAAGGGAAAAGAATGTCGCTGACAGCAGAGGCACTACGCCACTTTCTTTTGCAAGAGGGGCCGAAAGTATTTCATGCTCAATAATGCGCTACGAAGTCTCCGGCAGTGGAGATGTCAACTCTCTTCAACGTGTCGTTTGTAGTCACGCAAGAACGTGATGAAAGCATCGGCACTCGCGCTGAGAGGCCATTGTGCAAGACGTGCAATATACCAGCGACGCCGTATTGGGAACTGGTCCACATCCAGGATTGCCAACATTCCGTGGCGTACTTCTCGCTGAACCGCCACCGTTGAGAGAACACTCATGCCAAGTCCAGCCGCGACAGCTTGCTTAATTGCCTCCACATGTCCAAGTACCATTGTCGTTTTGAGCGGTAAACCCACGATTTCAAACATTTCTTCTAATGCTGCTCGTGTTCCAGAACCAGTTTCACGCAGGAGAAACGGTTCATGAGCTAATTGTTCCAGTGGGATGTGCGTTTGCCCAACCAGTTTATGCCCTGGTGATGCAATTGGCACCAGCAGGTTGATAAGAAATGGCTCAGTGATAAGCCCATCAAGAGATGGAGGACGACCAGCAATGACCAGATCAACGTCTCCATCCATCAGATAAGCACGCACGCTTGCGCGATTTGCCACGCGCAGATGGAACTCGATGGTGGGATGTTGATGATGAAATGCGCCCAGGAGATGGGGCAATACATACGTTCCTACCGTCGTATCAGCCGCTACGCGTAACGGCATACGCTCACCAAGCGCGACACCACGCAACTCCGCCATCACGCGCTCCGCCTCATCGCCTGCCGCAACCATAAGTTGAGCATGCGTGTAAAATTCGCGTCCTTCACTGGTAAGGGCTACATGACGCCCCCACTGTTCCAGTAGCGTCAACTTCGTCGCGCGTTCTAAGTCCGCCACCAGTGCCGAGACTGTTGGTTGCTGACAGCCCAGTTCTTTCGCCGCTTTTGTATAGCTGAGTTGCCTGGCAACGGCACAAAAGGCTCGAATTTGACGCATCGTAATGCTATCGAGCCGCGACCATTGCATCTATAACCTCCTCCCTATACCAGTCATAAGAAATTGTGCCTTGTCATTATGTAAACCGCTCTGTATCATTATAGCATGAAAGCAGTTCATCACACAGTGTAAGAAGCTTGGAGGAAGCTATGACCGCACCATTTGGAACATTGGCGCGTCCTATCATTCTGGGAATTGTGGGGGATAGCGCGGCGGGAAAGACGACCCTGAGTCGGGGAATAGCCCAGGTATTAGGGGAAGATCGCGTCGCGGTGCTTTGTACGGATGACTACCATCGTTACAACCGACAGCAGCGTAAAGAGCGGAACATCACACCTCTGAACCCTGAATGTAACTATCTTGATATGATGGCACAACACTTGCGTCTCCTACGTGCTGGAGAGCCAATTTTGAAGCCGCACTACGATCATAAGATCGGTGATTTCGGGCCACCACAGTACATCGTGCCTCATCCTTTTATCATCGTCGAAGGATTACTTGGCCTATACTGGCAAGAGATGCGAAATGCCTACAGCGTGCGTGTCTATCTCGATCCACCTGAAAGTCTCAGGAGACGCTGGAAGGTGCGGCGCGACTCAAGTCAACGCGGCTATTCGGAGCAAGAGGTGTTACGCGAACTCGATATGCGCGAATCCGACTCAGCAGCGTATATCAGACCACAACGTGACAACGCGGATATTGTCGTCTCATTCTTCCCTGATGAGTTGCTACCGCGCGATGATGCCCATTTGAACGTGCGCCTGACGCTGCACGGTACACTCCATCATCCAGACTTGAGCCAAACCATCGAAGATGACAATTCGGGATGCATGCGTTCAAGTCTTGGACGCGAAGGAGGACGTGCGGTTGAGTACCTGGAGATCGATGGCTCTATTCCTGAGATGCAGGCACGTGCCCTTGAGCATGGCATCCGAGACCAGCTGGATGCAAGTGGTGCGGCTTCGGATGAGCATATAGGGCTATACTCTGGCGACTCTAACCCTCAAAAGAGCCATCCCCTGGCATTGACACAACTATTACTGGTGTACCATTTATTGCGAGCCAGACAAAGTGATGAGGTTGAGGTATGATCACGTATCAAGAAAGTTTCCCCAGAGTAGAGGAGTAGCAGACATGAGAATCGGCATTAACGGGTTTGGACGTATCGGTCGGCTTTTTCTACGTTCCGCGTTAGAGCGTGGTGTCAATCTAGACATTGTAGCAATCAATGATCGCGGCAATGCCGAGATAAATGCACATCTCTTTCAATTTGATTCGACCTATGGTCCATTTCGAGGACGGGTGAAGGTTGATGATGAACGCATCATCATCAATGACCGCTCTATTGCTACCGTATCTCACCTCAATCCCCTTGATATTCCCTGGCGCGACCTCGGCGTCGATCTCGTTATCGAGTCTACTGGAGCGTTCACAACCGGAGAACAGGCAGCAGCACATATCCAGGCGGGCGCAGAGCGCGTCCTGGTAACAGCACCCTGTAAGAATGACGATGTCACGCTTGTTGCCGGCGTCAACGAGCATGACTACGATCCAGTGGAACACCAGATTGTCTCGGCTGCCTCTTGCACAACTAATGGTTTAGCTCCGGTTGCCAAAGTGTTGCAAGAACACTTCGGCATACGACACGGCACGATGAGCACCATTCACGCCTACACCAACGATCAACGTATCCTTGACCGTAGCCATCAAGACCCCCGACGTGCGCGTGCCGCAGCCGAAAATATTATCCCCACGACGACGGGAGCGACGAAGGCTCTCGGTCAAGTGATTCCTTCATTAGCTGGAAAGTTTCATGGCATCTCCTATCGCGTACCAACCATTACTGTCTCTATTCTCGATCTTGTCATTGAACTAGAACAAGAGGTCAGTGTTACGGAGATCAACAAAGCGTTCGCAATGGCTTCTGTTGAGTCGCTATCGGGTATTCTTGGCTACTGTGAGCTACCACTGGTATCAAGTGATTTTCGAGGCGATAGTCGTTCAAGCATCGTCGATGGACTAATGACCGCTAGGTTGCCAGGACAGAACACCGTTCGGGTCGTAAGCTGGTACGATAACGAGTGGGGCTACGCGAGTCGTGTAGTGGATGTGGCGAACTTCTTGAGCGAGTGTAAAAGCGATGGTACACGCCGGGAGCGCGATCGAGTGGTCAGACACGAGCAGGTCGAGCAGGCACTACGTAGCCTCTGGCTGTAGGTATCGTCCCTAATCTTTTGAAGCGGAAATATGCTATGACAGCATGGGAATTAGCACGGTCGATGCTCACCACCGATTTTGCACATCTCTGGAACAAATAAGCGCAGCCGAACATGCAGAGGTGGATTCTATTCACTGACTTCCTTCGCTCATTCCATCTGTGTGCAAATGTTCCTGCTGTTTTACGTTTTCACTCTGTGCAACTTGCACCGATACGCCCAGGCTCCTCATCGTCGCCACATCTTGCTCACTCGTACTACTATCTACAAGAACCAGATCGAAGGTCGTTAGTGGTGCGAGGTGAAATAAACTGCGCTTGCTGAATTTCGTATGATCTACCACCAGGATATGACGATTTGCAACCTCCGTAAGTCTTCTTCATAGCTTTGGCATATACATAGCACGGATGACACTTTCAATGAACTGAACCCTGAGCGTCAGGGGTACCACAAAGACTGCTAAGGCGATTTACAAGTCGGGTGGGAACATGACAGGGGCAAGCCACCACGATGCGGCTTGCCCCTGTCATGCTGTCCACTTTTTTATTTTTTCTACATCCCGCTTTGGTAGGCACGGCGGAAGTAGGTGAATGCTTCGCGGTCCATTCCACGTGCTTCGAGCAGTTGAGCATAGTAGATAGATTGCTCTGTCAGTTCCACTGAGCGGTGCAAATGTTCTAGCATGGTCAGACCCTGTACAAAGTGTTCATCACCGCTGTTGAATGCTTGCTGTGAACATTCGATTCGTCCAAGAACCAATAATGCATCGGCGGTTATGAGTGTTTCTCCAAAGGGTCGTGCTAAAATATAAGCATCTTCCGCGTACATACGAGCCTCACTCATATTCTGATGCGCAAAATGCCAATCAGCTATACGAGCGGTAATGCTGGCCTTGACTAGCGAGTCAGCGTTTTCACTTTCTTTTAGCGTATTGAGTTGAGCATACGCCTCTTCTGAATCCTCCTGTATCAGGGCATGACCAAGATAGTGGTACAACTCTCCTTTGAGCCGCTTCTGTGCTTCTTGTTCGGAGCGGGTTAACGCTTGATAGCCATAGAGCTCTGCCACATAGTAGTCCTGATTGTCAATGGCATGCTTTGCAAGAGCGTTATAGGTTGCTTGTACTTGTTGATATGACTGCAATTGTTCTAAGGTGTCAAGTGCGTTACGAAACATATTGAGTGCATCTTCAGGTTGCTCTATCTCTGTATAGTGTGACCCTAATTGTATAGAAGTGTTTGCGATGAGAAAAGTGTCGTGTACCTCGGCTTCTTCCAATACATTAAAACAGCGTTGATGTGCTAATAGAGCTTGCGATGGATTTTTCATTGCAGCAAATGTGTTTCCCAGCATAAAGAGTATATGTGTATGAAGATAGGAATTATTTGCGTCTTTGGCAGCCTGTATCATTTCAGAGAAGATGTGTTCGCATTCTTGTAGATGATTAGTGAGAAAATAGGCGCAACCTAGCAAATAGCGATGCCATAGTTGTTGTGAACGCTTTAAACGTTTTGCAGAGATTTTGCTAAGCAGGGTAAGGGTTTTCTCAGGTTCGTTCTGGCTGATGCGCACCTGGGCATCTAGTAGGGCCATTTCGTCCTCATCATCTTCGCGTTCAGGTTGAGGAGGAATGGTGGATTGACGATCATCCTGTTGTGTACGCTTCGGTAAAAGCTCAGCAGAGACAAGCCCAAGCCGTCCCGCGAGAATTTCTAATGCTCGCAACGAGGGGTGAATTTGTCCACGCTCAATAGCAGAGATATAGCTTACCGAGAAATCGGGAGTCGCAAGTTGGCTTTGCGTATAGCGCAACGCGACACGAGCGGCGCGTATTTTCTCCCCTACAGATTTCCCAATCTTGTTCGGGGATGGCTCAGGGGACATAAAGGCCTCCTACACACGAAATTTTTACAAAAATCAATTAATAAATAAGGAAAGCTAATAACTCTTGTATTGTAAAGTACGGGTGTGCTTTGTGTCAATATCCTTTATCAATACATATGGAGAAATATTTATACAATCTTCATATTTTCTTAGTGTAATAGTTCGGTTGCTACCGAATCAGAGTCTATGAATGATTATACACCAATTTCCGTATTTTCCGCTATGTTATAATGGTTGTCGGGAAAAATTTATAGAAATGGAATTGCATGTTCATGACAATATTCTTGTATAAGCAGAAGTGGTTTATGTTCTCATGTGGATCATTGGTTCTCAACATAATTTATACTGGAATTTTTGCAACGGGTGTCTCTCTCTATCCCATGCTTTATATAGAGCAGTGGCTTTTGTTACGTCCCATCACGCGTGTCGATTGTGTGTTGACTCAATGGGCAAGGTTAGGAGAGGTGGACTTAACAACTGGATTGACTTGCGTGCTTGGCGTTGTCTGCATATTGCTAGGATATCGTAAACGTGTCTTGCCATATTTTTTGCTTTTATTTCTTTTAGGAGTGGGTATTGAGTTAGTCGGAAAACATACATTGCTGCAGCAAGTTCCGCGAGTAGTGCAAAATAGTTTGGACGTATTGCACTGCCAATCGCTTGAAGGGCAACCACGTTCAACACGCTATCTGGTGACATTAGGCGCATGGTGGGTAGCTCCATCGGTGCCACAAGACCATGTTCGGTATGCTCGACAAGGCGCAGCAGTTCCGCTTTTATCGAATACTGACAGTGTACCTATGTATGGATATCCAAGCGGACATGCTATCCGCTGGACCTTTCTGGGGTTTGTTGCGTGTTGGTTAAGTGTTCATCATGTGCATCGCCGCCTGCTACGTCGTATACTAATTGTATTAACGAGCCTTATTGCATTTGGTGGCGGCTTTGCACAATTCTATATTGGCAATCATTATAGTACCGACCTCATCGCCGGATATTTGTTAGGTATAAGTGGTGCCTGCTGCATGATAGGGCTATTAATGCGTAATCGCAAATCCCAGATGCCTATGGAAACAGATATTGACGCTATACATAATTATAATACATGTACGCGTTCATTGATTGATAGGGGAGCATAAATATGTTTCGTTTTTTGACGGCGGGCGAGTCACACGGTCCTTGTTTGACGATTATTGTTGAGGGTCTACCTGCTGGATTAAGCGTGGAGAAGGCTATTGTAGATGCTGACCTGCGACGTAGGCAAGGGGGCTATGGACGTGGTGGGCGTATGAAAATCGAGAAGGACGCAATTGCGTTTCTCGCTGGTGTACGGCATGGTAAGACGCTGGGTTCTCCTATTACAATGCAGATTGAGAACCGTGATTGGGTCAACTGGGAAGAGCGTATGAGTGCCGAGCCGATAGAGGCAGAGGTTGAGGCAGTGACACGTGTACGTCCTGGTCATGCAGATTTCACAGGTGCGATGAAGTATGGGCATGACGATATTCGCAATGTCATTGAACGTTCAAGTTCGCGTGAGACCGCTTCACGTGTCGCTGTTGGTGGTCTATGCCGCCAATTTTTAGCCCAATTTGGTATCGAGATACATAGTCATGTGCTCTCTATCGTTGAGATTGGCTATGATACACCGTTATCTATGACGCGGGATGCTTATCCTGCAGGGATATGGCAAGTGGTGGAGGAGTCGCCAGTGCGCTGCGCCGATGCAGGTTTGACCGAAAAGATGATTGCACGCATTCTGGAAGGCAAGCACAATGGCGATACCTGTGGGGGCGTTTTTGAGGTTGTGGCCTTTGGTGTACCGATTGGTCTGGGCAGTTTTAGCCAGTGGGATCGCCGCTTGAGTGCGCGTCTCGGTATGGCGATGATGAGTATTCCTTCGGTAAAAGCAATGGAGATTGGTGCGGGATTTGCCACGACACGTACAACAGGTTCACAGGTTCATGACGTACTGCGGCACGAGGAAAATGGGCGTTGGTCTCATCTTACCAATAACGCGGGTGGTGTTGAAGGCGGTATTACGAATGGTGAGCCACTCGTGGTACGTGTCGGTGTGAAACCTATTCCAACACTAGCGCATCCGTTACCTTCGGTTGATCTTGCGACAGGGGAGAATATCGATCAGAGTCGCTATGAACGCAGCGACGTATGTGTTGTACCAGCCGCGGGCGTTGTTGGTGAGGCGATGATGACAATGGTTCTGACCGAGGCATTGCTTGAGAAGTTTGGCGGTGACAGTATTGAGGAGACGTTGCGAAACTACAGAAACTACATTATGTGAGTTATTTCACTTGTCAAGTAAGATCAACAATGATACAATCGCGCTAAAAGTATGTACCATCGTATAGCAAAGCAGAGGACGCTTTCATGAATATAAATGCAAATATACGTAAACTCACCTTGCTGTTTGTTGCGCTGTTTATTGGCTTGAGCGCAGGCCTCGTTTACTGGCAAGTGGTAGTGGCTCAGCAGGTGACAACGAACCCACACAACAGTCGTCCTTACCTCAATAGTAATGCGCCTGTACGTGGCAAAATCTTTGATCGCAATGGCATCTTACTCGCTGACTCACAGCCTGCGCCAAATGGTGGTTTCGTGCGTCGCTATTACGACCCTTCACTTGCAGGTTTAATTGGCTATTATGTTGCTAACTATACTCCTACAGGCGTTGAAGCCCAGTATGATGATTATCTGAGCGGTAGAAAAGGCTTAACCGCGCTAGATAACACGATTAACAAGACGCTGCATCGTCCGCCGGTTGGTGACAATATCTACCTCACCATTGACGAGCGCATTCAAAAGATTGTCAACCAGGACTTTGATACTCCAATCAATATAGATAACTTCAACACGTTCCAGTCGGACCGCGGCTCAGTGATTGTCACGGACCCGCATACAGGCGAGGTTCTGGCAATGTTGAGTCGTCCCTACTTTGACCCGAACAAGATGGTAGCGTCACTTTCGACAGGTGATCTAGGATATTATAATCAACTTGCGGCAGACACGAAAGAGAATGCACTTGTTGAGCGGCCTATACAGAGCACGTATATTCCTGGCTCGGCCTACAAGACTATGACACTGGTAGCTGGCATTGACTCAGGTGCTACATCGCTGAACACAAATTTTGATAAAGAGCAAGCGATAGGTCCGGTTACGTATAATGGTCATAATATTGGGCCAGTTGGTAATAATATCCAGGACTACACCTTCCGTTTTCCAGTGACAACCGAATATGGCTTCACACATTCCGATAACATCATCTTTGCGCAAATCGGCGTGAAGACTGGGGCGCAGACATGGTTGGATTATAACAAGCGTTTCTATGTTGGACAGCAGATTCCCTTCGATCTACCTGTACGTCCTAGTAGTGTGCAAAAGGAAGGGCAGCCCTTTGAGGATGTAAATTTAGCATCTGGTGCATTTGGACAGGGCTATGATGCGATTACGCCGATGCAGATGTCTGTACTGAACAATGCCATTGCCAATGATGGGCAGCTTATGCGTCCAACGTTAGTACAGAAAATTCTCGATCCTAATCGGACACAGATAGAGAAGTACGATCCGCAACCCTTAGGCTCATCGCCTCAAATGTCACAGCCGACTGCAAGAAGCGTGCGTCAAGCAATGCTGGGTGTAGTGCGTTGTGGCTCTGGCTCGCTTAGTGTTGTCAAGTTGGGAACGTCGCCGTATACGATTATTGGAAAGACAGGAACAGCCGAGGTCGGTGGTGGTCTAGGCGCAAATGCATGGTTGATTACGCAAGCTCCCTATGATGTCAACAATCCTGGTACATTGCCGAAACTGACCATTGTCGCCATGAAGGAAAACGCTGGTGAAGGTGGGGCTGCAACAGGTCCAATGATTACACAGATGTACAATGACATCTTCAGCAATGTTATCAAGGTGACGCCACCAGCGCAGCCTCCTTTCAGCTACTGTTGCTCTGCCAAATTGTTACAGCTTGGGTGTGCATAATTTGTCATTTTTTGGTCCTATCTACGAAAAAGGTAGAAATATGGTACACTGGGAACATCGCTACTTGTTAGGGACAATGGTCTTTACGATTGCGGGGGACGTTGTGCGGGACTTTGATGAGGAGTACGAGGCGTGGAGTTGGTTGGAGAAAGAAGGGTGGGGACTTGTCGCTATCGCGCCGCCTGATCCTGTACGGCCTGGAGCGTGCAAATACTACTTCAAGCGTCAGCGTCTCCCGATTGTAGCACGGACACCGATTACGACGGTTCAACCTGTGGTTGAGTCGAAATATAGAGGACGATAACGAGCAAACTATGGTAGCCTCCTGGCGTTCACCACTCGACCCTGAACGGGTTATGCAGGTCAATGTAACACACTGGCAAAGCGATGAGCAGCATCTCCGTGATGATCAATTGACGGTTGAAGAACCATTTGAACTACGTATCCAGCATCGCAGCCTTGCGGTCATTATGCGTACACCAGGGCATGACCGCGAGTTGGCAATGGGCTTTCTTTTCACAGAAGGTATCATTGCTTCTCCTGATGACGTGCTGACGCTGGAAGAAGACTTTGATGCTGATAATTTGCCACTTGCCAATGTGCTTAATATCGCGTTGCGCAATGAACACCAACAGGAAGCAATGCAGGCTCAACCTGTGGCTTTTGAACGGCACTTTGCGGTTTCCGCAAGTTGTGGTCTGTGCGGCAAAAATAGTATTGCTGACCTCATGACCACGACCCCTCCCTTAGAACCTGATACCTTGCGCTTTTCATCTGCAGTTCTCTATGAACTCGCTGCACGTTTACGGACAGAGCAGGCAGTGTTTCAACACACAGGTGGGCTACATGCGGCTGGTATCTTTGATGAGCAAGGGAAGCTGCTGTTGTTGCGTGAAGATATAGGACGCCATAACGCAGTTGATAAGCTGATTGGACATAGCTTGTTGCATGGGACATACCCTTACCATGACCGCATTTTACTGGTAAGTGGGCGTACCTCGTTCGAGATTTTGCAGAAGGCGCTGTTGGCACGTATTCCATGTGTAGCGGCTATCTCGGCCCCATCTAGCCTTGCCGTTGAGCTTGCCGAGCAGAGTGGTATCACGCTGATTGGCTTTTTGCGGAATCACTCAATGAACGTGTATACGCATCCACAGCGGATTGTGTGATACCTCCAGATAAGTTATAATCGTTCTATGCAGCATGCAATTACAAACACAACTGATACAATTGCAGCCATTGCCACTCCTCCTGGGGTGGGTGGAATCGGTATAATACGCGTGAGTGGGGCCGATGCATTCGCACTAGTCTTACCACTTCTCCAACGCTCTAAAGGGCAGCTCGATGTGCCAGCTTCGCATCAACTGACGTATGCGCGCATTGTTGATGCCTCAACACAAGAGGTGCTAGACGACGTACTGGTCGCGTTCATGCGTGCGCCTCACACATACACGCGCGAAGATGTCGTGGAGATACAGGGACACGGCGGCCCTCTCGTCTTGCGTAGTATTCTACGTACAGTTCTAGCACAGGGTGCGCGCATGGCGCACCCAGGGGAGTTTACGCTACGTGCTTTTCTCAATGGACGTATCGACCTTGCACAAGCCGAAGCAGTAATGGACCTGATCGGCGCACAAACCGAAGCAGGACAACGCCTCGCTGTACAACAACTGCGCGGACGACTTTCCGAGCAGTTGCAAGAGGCTCGTCATGCGATACTCAATGTAATTGCACAAATCGAGGTGAGCATTGATTTTCCTGAAGAGGATGTGCCAACGCCGCAAACTACAGAATTACGCTCTCTTATTCAAGTCGCGCAATGTCAGATAGATCAACTTCTGGCAGGTGCGGAGCATGGACGACTATACAAGCAGGGCTTGCGTACTGCAATTATTGGGCGTCCCAATGTTGGCAAGTCGAGTCTTCTAAATGCGCTGTTACGGACAGACCGTGCAATCGTCACACCTGTAGCAGGTACAACTCGCGATACTGTGGAAGAGGTGGTGAACCTGCGTGGTATCCCTTTGCATTTAATCGATACGGCAGGAATTACTCCAACGGACGACCCTATTGAGCAGATTGGCGTGCAGCGTAGTCGTGCTGCAGCAGAGGGTTCTGATGTGGTAATGCTTGTCTTTGATGGTTCTGAAGCGCTCACCAAGCAGGACCGGGATGTTTGTGCCGAAGTACGTATGATGGGTTTTGGTTCTTATCAATACACTAATAATTCTTATAGTCGCACAAGACCTGTCATCTTAGTGGTAAACAAGGCCGATTATCTGCTTGCCATAGACATGGATGAGCTACAACGCTTGTGGCCTACATCTACCTTAGTGCATACCTCAACGCATACTGGCGCTGGCTTGCCAGCGTTAGAGGATGCGTTAGCAGAGCTTGTATTGGCAGGAAAAACTGTGTCCAGTGATAGTGTGCTTGTCACCAGTACGCGGCATCAAGAAGCCCTACAGCGAGCAACTGATGCTCTACGTGCGTCGCAAAGCTCGCTTGAGCAGGAGTTGCCGCTTGATTTTGTGTCAATAGACCTTCGATCTGCTTATGAAGCACTCGGTGAGGTTACTGGCGAGGCTGCGAGTGATGATTTGCTTGATACCATCTTTAGTGAATTTTGCATTGGGAAGTAGTGAGAAAGGTATGAAGGCATATGCAAAATCTATTTAATCGACGACGGCTTCTCTCTATTATACTATCTATTCTTGTGCTTGTTGTCGTTGTATCGTTTGTCGTTTTTCAGTTCGTTCTACCCCATGAATCAAAAGCAACGGTGCAACATGCAAAAGCTAGGTTGAGTCCAACTGCAACATCGAGTCCTACACCATCCCCGACACCAACAATTCCCCCAACGCCGACACCTATTCCTATAGTAACATTGCCCACCGTCAGCCCCGCGCAAGTACGAGGCTTGGATGATTCCACAAATACGAGTTATCCAGGTATTTCCTGGCGGCGTATAGGTTATCCAACATGCGGTTGGGGCAATTTGACTGGCAAGGTCCTTTTTGACACGATACAGAATTATCATAAGCAAGGAACACGTGTCCTGTTGACAGTCTGTCAAGGACCGAATAATAATGTATATGATCCTAAACAGCTTGCGGATGCTGCGCAAGGGCGACCAGACGCGGTACAATGTGGCAACGAAGAGATGAAGTATGACCCTGCGGTTGCCTTCCTCTATATCGAGCCACAAAATTTTGCGAAATTCTATGATGCTTGTGAGCATGCAATGCATGCTGTACGCCATGACATTCCAGTGTTGCTCGGTTCGCTTGATCCGCACGTTGGTGGTATCGATTATCAACCACTGCTGAATCAGGCGTACTATCTCGATCAGATGCAGCAGGCTATGAATACTGTGGTTCATCCTGGTGGAAACTGGAACTGGCATACACAAACGCTTGGCTTAATCGATAGCTGGCATAATGGATATCCTGATGGCAATACAAATAGCCTGTCTCATCTCTTTGAATTTTGGGCACAACAATTTGGTGTCGATCTCAATAGTGGGGCATTAGGCAAGCACTTATGGGTTGTTGAGGGAACCGGGTGTTTTAAGGGTTGTGGAGTAGACCCAAATAATACGTATCAAGTTGCGGTTTCACATGTTCTAGCACTGGTTACCGATGCACAAACAGCGATTCAATATGGTGTGCCGATCTTCTATTTCAGTGGCAAAGATTTTATCTCTGCTGGCTACTACTGGCCTATTGGCTTGCTCGACATGAATGGACATCCTAAGCCCATTCGACAAGACCTGGGTATGGGGAGTCATGTGCTTAGTCTCTCTTGTGGTGCTAAAAGCGTGGATGTTGTCAATCAGGAAGACTTGCTTGCAAAGATGTATGCAGGTTGTGCCTTGCCAGGAAATTATGTAAGCGTGATATATTCATAAGAAACTCTAGTGACGATGCGCGAGGAGGAAGCATTAATATTTCTTTCTCGCTCATCATTGCCAGGTTTTCTCAAAAAATATAGTAGGAAAAGTTTATGAACTTCTTACATAGAATAAAAAAACCTTCATCTATTCTTCTAATTATTGTACTCCTTGCTAGCATTCTTCTGACAACATTGGCGTATAGACTTGTCTTATTAGCAAAACCGCAACACTATACACAAACTACTAGTCAAGGGACAGACGCGGCTCTCCAGCCCAATACAACTGTTTTAGGGGGACCATTACCGGTAGCGCCGCCTGTGCAGAGCCCATCGAAGGTGTTGGGCATCGATGCTAAGCCTACGACCTATCATGCTGGCGTCTACTGGGTGCGTATTGGCTATCCAAATTGTGGTTGGGGGAACTTGCGCGGAGCGTTGCTCAAGAATACGATAGCGACGTTTCATAAACAAGGAACGCGTGTACTGTTGACGTTTTGCCAGGATGGAAATAGTACGCATCTCTTTGACTCAGCACCACTTTTTGATGCAGCGCAGGGTCAGCCAGATGCAGTACAATGTGGAAACGAGCAGATGAAAAACGATCCAACAGTTGCATTTTTGCATATCTCACCAGAAAACTTTGCACGTTTTTATGACTTATGCCAATATGAAGTACATGCAATTCGTCCTGACATTCCTGTGTTGCTTGGTTCGCTAGACCCACACGTTGGTGGCGTCGATACGCAACCGCTTATCGATCAAGTGGACTATTTGAATCAGATGCAGAAGGCAATGAACACAAATGTACATCCTGGTAGACACTGGGATTGGCGTACACAAACGTTGGGCTTGATTGACAGTTGGCACAATGGTTGGAATGATGGTAGCCCCAACGCGGGCGTGAACAGTCTAGCACATCTCTTTACATTCTGGGCGCAACAGTTTCATGTTGATCTTAATAGTGGTGCATTGGGAAAACACCTTTGGGTTGTTGAGGGGACCGGGTGTTTTAAGGGCTGTGGCATAGACATACACGATGCGGCTCAGGTGGCAATATCACACACGTTGACACTGATTATCGATGTACAAACAGCAATGAAGTACAGTATTCCTTTTTTTTACTTTAGTGGAGCAGACTTCTACTCAGTAGGATATCTCTGGCCCATCGGCGTGCTGGATATTCACGGTAAGCCCAAACCACTTCGACAGGACCTTAAAATGGGTGCGCGTAGCCTCACGTTATCTTGTGCTCGTGGCAAGGTTACTATCATCGATCAGGAAACCTTACTGGCTAAGTTGTATAGTGGATGTACATTGCCTGATAACTATGCCAGTGTGATTGCAAGCTAGCAGTTTTCCAAAAGTGAATTTTTATAAAATTATAAAAACTCGTTAAAAACCTATTGACAATGCAGAGAGCTTATGGCATAATTACCACGTTGCCGATGCAGATACAAAAATCTTCTGGTAAGCGAACCTCACACAGGTTTCTCCCTAGAAAATAAAAGTTCTACAGGTTGCGATTTGCAGAAATAGCGAGTAGCCTGTGATGTTATGTCTCTGCTTATAAAGGTAACAGAGCAGTATAAGTAACTGTCACAATTCAGCACCTTGACAATTGAAGAGTGGAAAGCAGAACAGAACACAACAGGTAAGTGTACACACGCAGAGTTCTGTCAATGACGTCTTCTGCAGATCAACCCTGATCTGCACGACGCACAATGAGTTTCCGCGAACAGCCAAATGCAACAGTAACAACGACAGCAGTTTGGCCTGGATCGCAACTCACAGCCATGCAGATGACGAGATCTCGGTCTCGTTGCTCTAGAACATGAATGGCGAG
>JAABUQ010002031.1_pt1 | contig 41224 bp, 35 predicted proteins | sample 5560001 | NCBI WGS metagenome assembly JAABUQ01 (sample SAMN10711888, study PRJNA513371) | rock metagenome | isolation source: Antarctica rocks | place: Antarctica: Victoria Land, Finger Mt nord | collected 2015-12-18
CCGCACTGCGCATCCGAAAAGCCGTTGCGAAAGGTGAGGTTAATCAGCGTATTGTACACGCGGCTCGTCAGTTCACGCTTGAACTGCCGCGTGATCCGCGCCCCATGCATGAGGCGCGACCCCGTACCGAGGTGGCTGTGCCCCACGGCGATGGCGGCGATCATCGGCAGAAAGGCGTTTAGCCCCGTGGAGAGGTCTACGTCCATGTAGCTCACGATGTCCGCGTCGCTCGATAGCCATGCGGCACGCAAGGCACGCCCGCGCCCCTTCTGGTCGAGGTGCATCGCCCGCACATCGGGGTACTCGCGCGTCAACTCCTGCGCGATCTCCCAGGTGCGGTCTTTGGAGGCATTGTCGGCGATCCTGATCTGCCAGGGGTAGGGAAAGGTGTCGGTGAGGTAGGCCCGCAGCTTCTCGATGCAGGGGCGCAGGGCACGCTCCTCGTTGTACACGGGAATAACGATCTCGACGAGCGGGTTCGTCAGTTTGCGCTCGGTATGCGCCTGAGCCTCGGTCATCGCTTCTTCCTCCGCGCGCACGGACATTCGAGAGGCGAGCGATGCAGTGTCCGCTCCGGTCGCGGCGCGGCCCGGAGAGTGAGAATTCGCAGTGGCAGTCATGGTTTGTGCTCCGTTCTGGCTGGTGCTGCATCGTCGCCAACAATCGCGTGAAGAATACCAATCCATCGCATTCCGCGCCACAGTATAGCACAAGAAATACGGAAAGCAAAAATTGATTTGCGAACCAGAAAAATAGTTCGGTCGCCTTCCGTCTCATGCTTTCCCGTCCCGCCGTGCACACAGAGAACGCGGGACGGAGGACGTTTTCGTCCATGCCTCGGCCCCGAAATTGCGAATATTCCCCTATGGAAAACGAGCAATTGCCCGCGCCAGCCACGCCCATAGCCCTGCCACCATTCGCCCTGCATCTGGGGCGGCAAAATACCATTCTCACCGTACTCATCGCCGTGCTCTCGGTAGTGGGCATCATCGGTGGGCGTGTGGGGCTGTCGCCGGTGCTGGTCTTTGTGATTAGCGGCGTGGCGCTCGCCCTGCTCGCATACGGCATCGGTGTCGCCACCGACGAATTGGGTGCGACGGCGGGGCCGCGCGTTTCCGGCGTCCTGAACGCCACCTTTGGCAACATTGCCGAACTGGTGATCGCGGGTTTTGCCCTCCGCGCGGGGCTACTGGAAATCGTGCGGGCAAGCATCGCCGGGAGCGTGCTCGGCAACACGTTGCTCGTGCTCGGCCTGTGCATGATGGTCGGGGGCTGGCGACACGGCGTGCAACGCTTCTCGAGAGTCGCGGCCTCGATGAACGGCGCGTTGTTGCTCGTAGGCGTGGTTGGCCTCATCGTCCCGGCGCTGCTGCTCACCACGGGTGTGCAGCCGGATAGCGGAAAAGAACAAAACCTCTCGGTCGTCGTGTCGCTCGTGCTGTTGTTCGTGTATCTCGCCAGCCTACGCTTCTATCTGACGACCCCCGAGGCGGGCGGGGCGGAGCGCGCTTCCATCGGGGCGCACTGGGGATGGGGAAGCGCGACGATCATTCTCGGCGTGCTCGCGCTGCTCACCGCGCCCGTCGCGGACGCCTTTGTGAATGTGCTTGACCCCACGGCGCGGGTGCTCGGGTTACCCGCACTCTTTCTCGGCCTCGTGATCGTGCCCCTGGTAGGCAATATCCCCGAAAACCTCGTCGGTCTCACCGTGGCGTGGCGGGGCGATATGGACTTCGCGATGGTGATTGCGCTCGGTTCGTCGCTGCAAATCGCCCTGTTTGTCGGGCCGATCTTGGCGCTGATCTCGCCGCTGCTCGGCCACCCGCTCACCCTCGTGTTCGCCCCCGTGGAGATCGTCGCCCTCACAGCAGGCGCGCTCCTGATGGCGATTGTCGCGGTGGATGGCGAAAGCACCTGGATCGAGGGGCTGGCCCTCGTCGCGGTGTACATCATCTTCGCCGCCGCCATCTATGTCTGGCCCGTGCCGCTACCTTAGAGCGATTTGCAGAAAGGTTGCAGCAGTAGCAAAGCAGCAGGCGGATGGATCAGGCACAGTGGCTACCGCCTCAGACTGGCGCAACCGTTCTGCAAACCGCTCTAGAACACCCTGAAAGCAGCATATGATAATGCTCGATGCAAAGGATGCCCGCCCGACTGCCGCACACGCGCGGGCAATTGCGGAACGCTACTGGGGCAGGCCTGCCCGGAGCGTCGAGCGGTTTTCGGTAGGGGCGGCGAATTACGTCTATGACGTGCGAGGCGATACGGAGATGCAAGAGGCGCGGGAGACACGAATCGTGGTGCGCTTCAGCACGAACCGTGACCTGTGCGTTGCCGCCGTGCGGTGGAACCAGATGCTCCGACCGCTCGGCGTGCCGCTCCCGGAACTGCTCGCGTATGATTTCGCGGATGATGGTGCAGGCGAAATGTTTCCCTTCATGATCCTCGCACACGTTCCGGGGGCTGATCTTAACGCCGTGTACCCGGCGCTTTCCGCCGACGAGAAGCGGACGCTCGCGCAGGAGATTGCCGCGATACAGGCGCGGGTCGGTACGCTGCCGCACGCATCCGGTTACGGCTACGCTCGCGCGTACGATGACCCAGCCTTGCACCCAACCTGGGAAGACGTGCTGCTCGCCGACCTCGCGCGTAGCCGTCGGCGGATCGTCGCGGTGGGAGCGATAGACCCGGCGCATGTAGACCGCGTGGCGGCAAAGCTGCCTGCCTACCACCCGTACTTCGCCCAAGTGCCGCCGACACCGTTTCTGGACGACACGACCACGCAAAACGTGCTGGTCGCGGGCGGCAAACTGAGCGGCATCGTGGACGTGGATTACGTCTGCTTTGGCGACCCGCTCCTCACGCCCGCGCTCACCCGGATGGCGCTGCTCAGCCAGGGCTTTGCGACCGACTACACCGACTATTGGTGCGCCGCGCTCGGCATAGACGCAGCGCGCGGGCGCGTGCTGACCCTCTACACCGCGCTGTTCTGCGTGAACTTCATGAGCGAACTGGGGCAGCGTTTCAACAAGGACGCCCCAACGCCCGTTGACCCGGCGAAAGTGGCGACGCTGACCACCCTGCTGGACGAACTGCTCGCCGCCTGCTGAATGCGGAGCGATGCGCCAACGTGCGATCGCGCATTCCCTTTCAGCGACGCGCGTCGAACGTGGTGGCAGGTTCGGCATAGCGGGCAGGTGCGCCATGCAGGTCCGCAAGCAGGGGAGCGAGCTTCACATAGGCGCGCACGAGCCACGCGCGTTCCTCCGGCGAGGCCGTCAGGCCCGCGTGCGCGAGAAGGAAGTCTACCGTGCCTGCGATAGCGGCGTTATCGGGTGGCGGGGCGGGTTCGGTCTGCCCCGGTTGCTGGGGAATGCTCATACCTCGGCCTCCTTCAATGCGGGCACGTCCGGCACGCGCAGGTGCCAGTCGGTAATTTGCTGGTACGCATCGCCCACGACAAGCACCGTGTCGTCAGCGAAGGGCCTGCCGACAATCTGCATTCCGATAGGCATTCCCGTACTATGGAAACCACACGGCACGGAAAACGCGGGCATCCCCGTGAGGTTCCAATGGCCCATAAAGCTCGGCGTCGTGGCGGCGCCATCGGGGTCATACTCGTCGTATCGTGTGGCGATGTTCGGCGCGGTCGGGGTGATAACCACATCCACATCCGCCATTGCGGCGAGACAGGCATCGCGTATCACCGAGCGCATCCGCTGCGCGCCGATGTAGTCCGCTGCCGTATACAGCGCGCCTTGCAGAAACGTTTGCCGCGTGTACTTGCCGTACCGCTCCGGCCGGGTGCGCAGGTCCGGTAGATGATAGGTGTATGCTTCCGCGATCATAATCACCCGTTGCGCGGTGCGCGCTTCCGCGATGTACGGGATATCCATGTTCACGATTTGTGCGCCCGCCGTCCGCATCGTGTCAATCGCCGCGCGCACCGCCGCAGACACTTCCGTATCGAGTTCCGGTACGTCGAAGAAATACGCCGACGGCACGCCAACGCGCACCCCCACGAGCGTGCCGGTGAGGGCGGCCGCATAGTGCGGCACCGGCATATCGGCGCTGCTGGGGTCGGCGGGGTCGTAGCCCGCCATCACGTCCATCATCAGGGCACAGTCGCGGGCGGTACGTGTCATCGGGCCAACGGTATCGAGCGTGTAGCCGAGGGGCACCGCGCCTTCCTTCGAGACGCGCCCAAAGGTCACTTTCAGGCCCGAAATGCCGCAAAACGACGCGGGGCCGCGCACGGAGCCGCCCGTGTCGCTCCCAAGACCGCCGAGGGTCAGCCCTGCCGCCACCGCGACACCCGTGCCACTGCTCGACCCACCGGGAAAGCGCGCGGGGTCCCACGGATTGCGCGGCACGGGAAACCCCGTTTCGGGATCAGGCCAGCCGATGGCGTATTCGGAGAGCACGAGTTTGCCCATCAGCACCGCGCCCGCCTCGCGCAATTTACGGACGACCGTTGCATCAGCGCGCTTGCCCCACGCGGGATCGAGCACGCGGCTGTTCGCCGTGGTCGGCGCGTCCTGCGTGGCAAGGAGGTCTTTGATGCCGAGCGGCACGCCTTGCAATGGCCCGCGATCAATCCCCGCCGCGAACGCCGCATCCGCCGCTCGCGCCGCCGCCCGCGCGGTATCGTCGGTAATTACGACGAATGCGCCAAGCGCCTCTTGCGCCGCGTGTGCCCGCGCGAGCATCGCCTCCGTTAACGCGACGCTCGTGATCCGGCCCGCGCGTAACCAGTCGGCGGCTTCCGCAATTGTTGTAGGTATTTTGGTCATGCTTCCCCCCATTCTCCGCGACAGAACGGGGGAGTTGTACCAGATCGTGCCGGTGCGGGCTATAGGTGGCACGCATGAAAACGGGCGCGCATCTTTGGCATTCGTGACTGCCATTGACAGGGCGGCGAAAAGCGGGTAGTATCCGTAAGCTTCGTGCCGAGGTAGCTCAGTCGGTAGAGCATACGACTGAAAATCGTAGTGTCGGGAGTTCGATTCTCCCCCTCGGCACCTCCCCTTTTCTCCCTATGCAAGGCCAAATCGCGCAATACCCCGTGGGCGTCTTTGTGTACATATGCGAAATGCGCGCGATTTCCTCACGGATGATTTACTATGGCACCTGTATCAGGCGCCCGTGGACGGATGATTTACTATGGCACCTGTATCAGGCGCCCGTGGTGGGTAGCACGGCGCGGGTGAGCGTGGCATTGAGGCTTGGCGGTAGACGGACGGCGGTCCCAGCATTGGTACGCTCGGCAATCAGCCGCTCGTAGAGCCGCTCGTAGCCGGTCGTCATTGCGGCGGCGGAAAAGTACGTCTCGACGTGGGCGCGGCAGGCATGGCGGTCTATCTCGCCGAGGCGGTTTACCAGTGTCGCCAGTTCGTCGGCGGTGTTGCGGATAAAGCCCGTCATGCCGTCCACGATTACTTCCGGCACCGCACCAAAGGGCGTGGCGAGCACGGGGGTGCCGCAGGCCATCGCTTCCGCCATTGCGAGGCCGAACGGCTCCGGCCACTGGATCGGGAACAGTAGCGCGCGGGCGTTGCCAAGAAAGTCGCTCTTTTCGGCCTCACTGATTTCGCCCACCCACTTGATCAGCCGCCCATCGAGTTCGTTTTTCATCAGGTCGTAGTATTCGGGGTGGTCGTCGTCTATTTTCGCGGCGATCCGCAACGGGATGCCTGTGCGCCGGGCAATGGCGATTGCCTGCGTGATCCCCTTATGTGGCGAGATGCGCCCAAGAAAGGCGAAGTAGCCCCCGCTCCCGTTGCCCACATGCAGATGTGTGAGGTCAACGCCGTTGGGGACATTGCCGACCCAGCGCGCCTGCGGCAGGGGCCGCCGCTGGTGCATTCCAATCGAGTTCACCGCCGCGTCGGGGTAAGCGGCGTAGACGACGGGTAGCGTCGGCAGGTCGAGTTGCCCGTGCAGCGTCGTGAGCACGGGCGTGTACGTCATGCGGGCGAACGGAAAGGCGAAGTAATCGTTGTGGTTGTGAATTAGGTCGAACTCGTCCGCCCGTGCGAAGACTTGCCCCATCTGCGCGATCACGGCGGGCAGGTGGTCGCGCGGCATCTGCGTTTCGGGCAACAACCGCAGGCCGGTCGGCACGATGGGCACGAGCCGCGCCAGCGTCTCGGAGTCGCCCGATGCGAACAGCGTTACGTCGTGCCCGCGCCGCACCAGTTCGTCCGTCAATGCGGCAACGACGCGCTCCGTGCCACCGTACTTCCGCGGCGGCACACGCTCCGCGAGCGGCGCGACCATCGCGATACGCAACCGATCTGACATTCTCCCGTCTCTCCCTTAGTGCCCGGATTCCCCCGCGCCGCCGAGGAACCGCGCCGCGATGGCGTCCGTCAGTAAGCGCCCGCGTGCGGTAAGGGCAATGCGCCCACCCTCTCGCGTCATTAGCCCCCCCGCGACGTATTCGGTCAGGGCCGCGTCGTACTGATCGTTCACCGCCTGCCCGTGTCGGCGGCGCATCGCGTCCAACGATAACCCTTCCGCGAGACGGAGGCCGAGCATCACCGTTTCGTTGAGCGCGGTTCCTTCAGTAATCGTTTCGCCATCGTCCAGCGGGCTGTCACCGGCGACGCTGCGGGAAAGGTACGTGTGCAGGTCGCGCACGTTCCACCAGCGGCGGTCGTGCCGGTGACTGTGCGCCCCAACGCCAAAGCCGAGGTAGTCGCCATTTTGCCAGTAGCCGCAGTTGTGGCGGGAACGATGCCCCGGCAGGGCATAGTTCGAGACCTCGTAGTGCGCATAGCCCGCCGCACCGAGCAATTCATCCGCGAACAGGAACATGTCCGCCGCCGCGTCGTCGTCCGGCAACGCTGTCGTTCCAGCAAGAACCGCGTGCGCGAGTGGCGTGCCGTCCTCCACGGTGAGCGCATATACGGAAATGTGCGTGGGTCGCAGAGCTACGGCGGTTTCGAGGTCGGCACGCCAGTCCGCGAGCGTTTGCCCCTCCCAGCCAAAGATCAGGTCGAGGCTGACATCCTCAAACCCGGCGGCGCGGGCATTGTGTACGGCGGCGCGGGCGTCCTCCGGCGTATGCAGCCGCCCCAGCGCTGCGAGACCGCGCGGGTCAAAGGTCTGCACGCCGAGGCTGAGGCGCGTCACGCCCGCCGCTCGGAAGCCCGCGAGGTGCTGTGTGCGGAGCGGACCGGGGTTCGCTTCCAGTGTGATCTCCGCGTCCGGTTGCACAGTGAAGCAGGTACGTACCGTATCGAGGATGCGCGCCACTTGTGCGGCGGGTAGCAGGGAAGGCGTGCCGCCGCCGAGAAACACGGTCGCCACGGGCGGGTTCGGCGCGTGTATGCTCGCCCCCCTGCGAATCTCGGCGCAGAGCGCGTCCACGTACTCCGGCGCGCGGTGCAACATGCCCGTCACCACCGCGAAATCGCAGTACGGGCAATGCTTCTGGCAGAACGGCACATGAATATAGATGCCGATTTGCGTATCCGTATCAATGATCGGTACCTCGGTGAGGGCATCGGGCACCGAGGGCAAAGTGGGCAAGGTGGTTGTCATAGCTGTCCTGTCTGAGCAGGCCCCATGTCCGCCACCCTTGCGGTCGTTGATGCAAGGGGCGGGGGCGGAAGTGGCGCACGTTTCGTCACGGTATGCTACAACGCCGAACGCCGCCGTTCGCTTCCCGTCGCGTTCACTGCCCATCGGTAGTGGTAGTACCGGTGATCGCGCCAAAGGCGGCATTCGCGGCGGCGGCTTCGGCGGCGGTGGCGGGGCGGTCAGCGTAGCGCGCGGCGCGGTAGACATCGGTGAGCGAGACGAGGGGGGCGTCCGCTTCGGGAAACACGGTTTCGAGCTTCGGCACGTACTCGCGCGGCGCGTCGCTTGGCTTACGGGGCGCACCCGCCCGCTTGCCCCGGTAGAGCAGGCGCGTGTAGAGCGTGCGGATGCGCACGGTATGTTCCCAGCGTGGGTCGCCGCGCAAATCGGCGAAGGGATCGGGGGCGCGCTGCAACCGTCGCCGCAGGTTCGCCAGCGCCCCGCGCAACCCCGCGCCGATGTCGTTCCAGTCGAGTACCGACTCGCGTTCCTCGCCGTCGCGCCGGTCGCGGTGCGGCTTGCGGAACAGAAAGCGGCTGAGGAGCGCCACCACGAGCACGAGCACCGCGCCGAGCAGCACGTAGCGCACGCCGTCCGGCAGCGTCGCTACGGCGTGGTCGGTCTGCCGCGCGAAATCACGCGGGGGCGGGGGCGGTGCGGGCAAGGGGTTTTGCCGCCCGCCAGCGAGCGCGCCGATCAGGGCGCTCAGGGCGAGGTACAGCAGGTACGCGATCAGGCTGATGATCGCAACGATAATGCGCAGAATGAACTCCAGCACCGCGAACACCGGGGCAAGAAGGCCCGTGATCGTTTCCAGCAACCGGCGCGAGAGCAACGCCGCCACGAGCGTGCCGATGATGAGCACGAGCGCCACGGGCAGCAGTAGCGGCGCCAGCCACTGCGGCCCCAATTTTCCCTGCGCCCGCAACCCCTCGACCTGCAACCGCGCCACGGTGATGGCGCTCAGGGCGCAAAAGAAAAAGCCGATCACGAGCGGGCGCACGTACTGCTGGCTTGGGCTGGCGGCGTCTTGCGAGGTGAGCGTCAGCACGCTCGTGACCGCGACAATGATCGTGCCGAAGCGCAGGGTCGTGTACGCGGTATCGAGCGAGGGGATGTCCCGCAGCCGCCCGCGTACCCACGCGTAGATAATCACCAGGGCGATGAGCCACACTGAGCCAGTCGCGGTGGTCGGACGAAAGATGTAGCCATTCGCCGCCTCACGCAGCCACGTTACATCCCATAGCGCATAGCGGGTAGCGAAGGCGCAGGTATACAGCATACCGAGCAACGTACACACCACGCCGGCGCCGATGGCGATCTCGTACTCCGGCGACCACAGTTGCAGCGTTTCCGCCAGCCGGGGCACCCCGGCCGCGACGAGCATCACGGCAACCACCGCGAGGGGATGAATGCCCCCCGCGCCTCCTTCGCTGAGGCCACCCGGCGCTTCGACCACCCCGATCACGAGCGAGACGAGGCAGGCTTCGGCGGCGATCAGCACGAAACTGAGCGCCGCCATGCGCCACTCCCACCGTGCGAGCAATTGCCGGGTATAGGTTGCGGTACTCATGCGTTGTCCCTCGCGGTTTCCTTGGCCCCAAAATGATTTTCACGGCGTCATGGCAAAGGATACCGCGTTGTGCCGCAAGCCGCACCGCGCGTGTGCCGTTTTTACTTGAGCAAGGACGCCACGCACTACTCACACGCCCGGCATCTGCCCGCCGTCTATCACGACTTCCGTGCCCGTGATCGAGCGTACGCGGTCGGAGACGAGCAACAGGGTCATCGCGGCGATCTCGGCGGGGTCCACGAGTTGCCCAAGCGGGATGGCACGGACGGCCTCCGCCTGGTACTCCGCCACGGAAATGCCACGCGCCGCCGCGTTTTGTTCCGCCAGCCGTTCGTTGCGCTCCGTGGCGGTCGCGCCGGGGGAAATCGCGTTGATGCGAATGCCGTGCCGCGCCAACTCCTTGCTCACGCCCCGTGTGAAGTTCAGGAGCGCGGCATTCGCCGTGCTGCCCGTGAGAAACGCCGGTGAGGGCGTGCGGCCCGCCCCACCGACGATGTTCACGATGCGTCCGTCCCCTTGCGCAATCATCTGCGGCAGCACGGCGCGAACCATGCGGATGTAGCCGAGCAGTTTCAGGTTCCATGCGCTCGTGAACGCCTCATCCGGCAGATCGAGAAATGGCCCGGCCATCGCCGCGCCCGCGCAATTCACGAGGATGTCTATGCGTCCGTAATTACCGACTGCCGTTTCCACCACGCGGGCGATGTCCTCCGGAACGTTCATGTCCGCAGCCACGACCATTACCGTAGGATCAGCCCCAAGCGGCATGAACTGGCGAATTTGCTGCGCGGCAAAGGTCAGGCGCGGCTCATTCCGCGCCGCGATCACGACGTTTTTACCCCTTCTGCAAACAATGCCTCCGCGCACGCCAGACCGATCCCCGCGCTTCCGCCCGTCACAATCGCCGTTTTCCCCGCAAGATGTAGCTCCACTCCATCACTCCCCGATAGAAACTTCTGCCACAAAGACACAGAGGGCATGGAGGAAAAGACAAATTATCTTTTCATCTTCTTTGAGTTCTCTGTGCCTCTGTGGTGAATTCCCCCGCCCCTCCCCGCGTTAGCCGACGATGCTCTCGCCACCGTCCACGCTGATCGCGTTGCCGGTGAGCCAGGCGCAACCGGGGGAACAGAGCGCGACGACCGCGCCCGCGACATCTTCCGGCGTGGTGATGCGGCCCGCCGGATGGGTGGCGTTCACATGCGCGAGCATCTCCCCGGATGTGGGGATGGCGCGAAAGGCGCGCGTATCGGTGAGACCGGCGCGGATCGCATTGACCGTGATGCCACGCGGCGCGAGTTCCACCGCGAGTTCGCGCACGTTCGCTTCCAGCGCCGCCTTTGCGGTGCCGACCGCACCGTACCCCGGCAGCACGCGATGCGACCCGTGGCTGCTCATCGCAATGATCCGCCCACCCGCGCCCATCATTTCACGGGCAAGGAGGTCTTGCGTCCAATAGACGAGCGAGTGCGCCATCACATCCAGCGTCATTTCCATTTGCCGGGGAAAGGGCACGCCCCGCGCGGAGGCTTCCGCCCCGATGAACCGGGCGGGTGAGCCGAAACCGAGCGAGTGGATGAGCACACGCACGCCGCTCGACCCAAGCGCCACCCCAAGCGCATCCAGCGCCTTGATGCGCCCGCGCTCGTCGGCGGCGTTCGCACGAATCGGCAGCCAGCACCGTCCCGCCGCCTCTATCGCCGCGCCCGTCGCGGTTGCCGTATCGCGCGATTGCCGCCGTCCGAGGAACACCCCAGCCACATCCGCCCCAGCCCGCGCCACCGCCACCGCGCACGCCGCCCCGATACCGCTCGACGCCCCCAGTACCACCGCCCACGATCCCACCAATGGCCCTTCCCCCTGCATTCACGCCTCCTGACTCGAAACGGCGAAACGAACCACCAAGACACGGAGGGCACCAAGAATTTCAAAGGATGATGCGCCTGACGCCTTGACGTAGAACGGGGACATTGAAATTGATGAGCAGTGCGAGGCGGTGTCCGGTCATCCGTAGATAGGAAATCGCCTGGGCCGTATGAATCGGAGCGAGTGACTCGACTGCTTTCAACTCGATGATTAACCGATCAGCGACAAGAATATCGAGAAACCCCGTGCTGATCTCTTGTCCCCGGTACGTCACTGTTACCGCGACTTGCCGCTTGTATGGGATGTTCCGCGTCTCCAATTCCAGACAAAAGGCTTTCTCGTATGCCTCTTCAAGAAAGCCGGGGCCAAAACAGCGATGTACTTCAATCGCCGCACCAATCACATCGTGCGCGAGGCGATCCAGTTCGCTGTCCGGCTCCATCATCCTGTCCCCTCTGACATTTCCCTTGGTGTCCTTGGCGTCTTGGTGGTTCGTTACGCCGCGTTAGCCAACGATGTCTTCGCCACCGTCCACGCGGATGACGTTGCCGGTCATCCAGCCGGTGCCCGCGCCGGAGAGGGCCACGATGGCCGCCGCGACATCTTCCGGCACCGTGAGGCGGCCACTGGGGTTCATCGCCAGAGCGTGCTCAATCAGGGCATCGTTGCCGGGAATCTTGCGCAAGGCGGGGGTATCGGTGACGCCCGCCTGAATCGCGTTCACGGCGATATGGCGGGGCGCGAGTTCCACCGCAAGCTGGCGAATATGCGCTTCCAGTGCTGCCTTCGCCGCCGACACCGCGCCGTAGGCAGGCCACGCGCGATGCCCGCCCGCACTCGTCATTGCCCAGACGCGCCCGCCCTCGCCGAGCAACCCGCGCGCGACGAGGTCTTGCACCCAGTACACGAGTGAGTGTGCCATCACGTCCAGCGTCATTTCCATCTGCGGCTGCGAGATCACGTCGTCGCCCACGAAACGCTTCAGTGTGCCGAAGGCGAGCGAGTGCAGCACGACGCGCACGCCGCCCGGCCCGATCTCAGCGGCGACGCTATCGAGAGCCTCGCGGCGCTTGTCCGCGTCGGCGGCATTGATATTGAAAAAGTGCGCCGTGCGGCCCATCGCCGTGATTTCGCTCTGGATGCGCTCGGCGTTCGGCTGCGTAACGCGGCGGTCGAGATGCACGCCGAGCACGTTCGCCCCGGCGCGGGCAAGGGCGAGGGCATTCGCCTCACCAAAGCCGCTCGACGCGCCAAGCACGAGCGCCCAAGTCCCTTGCAGCGAGCCATCGTGATACGTGCCGGGGTGGGTTTGCGTGTTCGCTGCCGTCATGCCTTTGCCTTTCCGTTGTTCTCGCCGTGGCGCGGCTTGCCCGTGGCGATGGTGACGTTTGCCGCGTCCTGCGGAAAGCGGCTGACGGCGCTGTAGTCGTCCGCGCCCCAGCCTTGCGCGAGGCCGCGGTCGTACAGTTCGATAGCGCGCGCGCCAATCTCCATTGGCACGCCCAGGGCATCGCCCGCGTTCAGTGCGGCGTTGAGGTCTTTGCGCAGGAGCTTCATCGAGAAGCCGGGGGAGTACTCGTCCTTGAAGATCGTGCGGTCAATCCAGCTATTGAGCAGGTAGTTGCCCGCCGTGGCGGTCGAGAGCACGCCCTTCACGGTCTGGGCGTCCACGCCGCCCTTGACCGCGAGCGTCAGGGCTTCGGCATTGGCGATCATGATGGCGCTGATGATGTACTGGTTTGCCAGCTTCACCATCTCTCCCGCGCCGATGGGGCCAACGTGCGTCACCGTTTTGCCGCCGCTTCCGAGGGCGTGCAGCACCGGTTCCGCCTTTTTCACCGTCTCCGCATCGCCGCCCACCATGATCGTCAGTTCGCCCGTCGCGGCGCGCGCGGGGCCACCGGAGACGGGGGCATCCACCATGCCGATGCCCTTTTCCGCCAGCTTCGCCGCCACGTCGCGCGTGTAGGTGGGTGAGACGGTGCTCATGTCAATGACCACCGTGCCCGCTTTCGCGCCATGAATGATGCCCGCCGCACCAAGCGCCGTTTCCGTCAGTTCGGGGCCGTCCGGCACGCAGGTAAGCACGAAATCGGCCTGTGCCGCTGCCTCGTGCGCGGTATCCACAATCGTGCCGCCCTGCGCCGCCAGCCGCTCCGCCGAAGTACGGCTGATATGCGGCACGACCAGCGTATGAAACCCCGCCTTGATGAGCGTCGCCGCAATTGGCTCGCCCAATGCCCCCAACCCGATCACCGCAACCGTTGCCGCCATGCGTTTGCTCCCTTCTGATCGTCAATCCATTCCGTACGTCGCAGTGTAGCCGCAACCCCTGCTATTAGGAAAGGAATGCGAAGGGAAGGATTCACCACAGAGACACAGAGGACACGGAGGAGATCGGGAGAAACCATGGATACATTGTGTTTCCCCTTTGTGGTTTCTCTGTGTCCTCTGTGTCTCTGTGGTGAATCTCCCCGTCTTTGCGTCCTTTGCGTTTCTCCCGGTCGCGTGTTATCGGCAAAGGAGCGCGTCGGCGAGCAGGCCGAGGGTGAGGCTGACGAGGCAGGTGAGGATCACGCCGTGCCAGCCAAATGCCTGCCATGCCAGCCCTGGCAGCACCGAGCCGAGCGACGCACCGCCATAGTAAAAGGCGAGGTACAACGCGCTCGCGCCGCCCTTCGCGCCTGTCGCGGTGGCGTTCACGTAAGCAGGCGCAGTACTTTGCGCCGTGAACATGCCGACGCAGAGCACGACCAGCGCACCCACGATGCCCACGACCGACGACACGAGCGTGCCGAGGATCGCCAGCACGCAAATGCCCATACCGACCGCCATGATCGCGGGGCGTGGGAAGCGACGCGAGAGCCGCCCGGCGAACGGCGAGACGATCACCCCCGCGAGGTACACGATGTACACGCCGCTTACCGCACCCGTGCTGAGGTGAAAGGGCGCGCCCGTAAGGTAGTACGGCAGGTACGTGAAGATGCCGATAAACGCGAAAAACAGCGCGCCCCCGACGATGAATGCCCCGACGAGCCGACGGCTGCGGAAGTGCGCGAACATGCCACGATATGCCGTCGCCCACGGCACCGCAGTGGTACGCGGCGCGCTCGCGGGCAACGCGCGGGCAATCACGAGCGCGGCGAGCAGCGTAGTACCTGCGAAGAACGCGAATGCCACCCGCCATGACGACAAATCGGTAATCAGGCCACTGACCACGCGCCCCGTGAGGCCGCCCGCGACGCTCGCCGCGATGTAGCCCCCGACCGCCACGCCGAGTTCCGTGCCGGCGAACGTATCGCCGATGTACGCCACCGCCACCGCCGTCAGACCGGGGATGAGCACGCCCTGCATCGCCCGAAACAGGAGCAACGCGGGAAAGGTGGGCGCCAGCGCGCACGCGAACGTGGGGAGCGCGAGCGCGAGCGCCGTGACGACCATCACGGGCTTGCGGCCTAATGCATCGCTCACGGGACCGTACAGGCTGCTGGTCAGCGCGATGGTGATGACCACGGCGGAAACGGACAGCCCCGCCGTCGCTGGCGCGACGCCAAACTCACGCGAGAGGATGGGCAGGATGGGCTGCGCGATGTACATGTCCGAGAACACCGCCACCGTGGCGAAGTACAGCGCGGCGAGCGCGCCCCGTCCCCCCTCGGATGTGGTCGCATGGGGCAACGTCGCGGTCGTCGTCATCGTAATGTCCCTCAGTGATACGCACGGCGGGTGTCCGGTTGCCCTCACGATACCACTCCTGACCAACGGAGACAGTATGAAGCGAAAACGATTGAACCGTGAAGGCGCGGAGAAGATACAGATACCATTTCATAGAGGCGCAAGACGCCGTATGATGGCGTCAGCGAATGATGGCAATCCGTCTCACAGGAGGTGTGCCCGATGGCAAAGGTGGCGAACGCGGATGAGGTGGTCGAGGAGATGCGTAAGGTGCGGCAGGCGCGGCTGTACCGGCCCGATCCCGTGCCCACCGACGTGCTGAATGAGTTGCTGGAGATCGCGCGCTGGACGGGTAGCTCGCGCAATTCGCAGCCCTGGCACTTTGTGGTCGTGACCGATAAGGAGCAGTTGCGGCAACTGAGCCAGTTGCGCCCGCCGATCACCTGGGTCGCGGACGCCCCGCTCGGCATCGCCATCGTGCTTGAGGGCGCGAGCGAGACGAGCGAGGCATACGACGAAGGCCGCGTCACGGAGCGGTTGTTGGTCGGGGCGCACATGCTCGGTCTGGGCGGCGGCACGGCGTGGTTCGGTGAAGCGGCGCAGCAAGCGAAAGCGAAGGAGATTCTCGGCGTTCCCGCCGAGCGCACCGCGCGCTCGCTGGTCGTGCTGGGGTATCCCACGACCACGAAAGACCATCGCCCGAACGCGAACATCCCGGGGCGCAAACCGCTCTCCGAAATCGCCAGCTATGGAGGCATGGGCACAGGCAACGCGGGAAACGCGGGATAGACGCGCCGCACTCACTGTGGCATCCTATGGTACATGAGTGAGTCATTCGATCCCCCGCCGCCCACGAGCGGCGGGAGCTTGCAACCCATCTACGTCGTATCGGACGGCACGGGGCTGACGGCGGAGGCAGTCGTTTCTTCCGCCGCCGGACAGTTCTTCGGCGCGTTCTTCGATGTGCGTCGTCGCCCCCTGATCCGCACCTTCGCGCAGGCGCATGGCGTGGTGGTCGAGGCAGCGCAAACACATGGTGTGATCGTGCATACTATCGTTGTGCCCGAACTGCGCCACGCGATGGAGGAAGAGGCGGCGCGGCATGGCGTACCGAGTGTGGACATCATCGGTGGCCTCGTAGCGCGGCTCGAAGAGGCGTTCGGCCTCGTTCCGGCGGGTAAGCCAGGGTTGCGCGCGCCGCTTGACGAGAAGTACTTCGCGCAGATCGAGGCGATAGAGTACACCGTGGCGCACGATGACGGGCAACACCCGGAAACGCTCGACGCCGCCGACCTCGTGCTCGTGGGCGTCTCCCGCACCTCGAAAACGCCGCTCTCGATCTTTCTCGCGCACTATCGCGGCTGGAAGGTGGCGAACGTGCCCATCGTGCTCGGCGTGGAGCCGCCCCCGGAGTTGCAGCGCATTGACCAGACGCACATCATCGGCCTGACGATTCAACCGGAACGGCTCGTGAACCTGCGTCGCGCGCGGCTGGAAGGGTTGGGCCGCGACCCCGACGGGCCGTACACGAGCAACGATCAGGTAACGGCGGAGTTGCAGTATGCCCGACGCCTCTACCGCTCCGGCTACCCCTGGCCGATCCTCGACACCACGAACCGCTCGGTGGAAGAAGTCGCCCGCGAGATCATGACCCTCGTGGAGCATTCGGATTTGCATTCCCTGCCCGCATCGGTCTGATACGGAATCCGGTTGAATACCGGGGGAAACGCAAAGGCGCGGAGGCGCAGAGACGCAAAGGGGAGAAAAACAGAAAAATGTTTCTCCGTCTTTCCTTCGTGCCTTTGCGCCTCCGCGCCTTTGCGTTTCTCTGGTTATTCAGGCGTATTGCATATGAACTCGTTCTTTCTTCGATAGGCCAATCTTTCAATAGGGGGTGTGCGATGGCGTATCCGTTGCCGTTACGGAAAGCGGAAGTGGTCGGGTCACGCGGGGTGGTGGCAAGCAATCATCCGCTGGCGAGCGCGGCGGGAATCGAGATGCTGGGGCGGGGCGGCAACGCGGTGGATGCGGCGGTCGCCACGCTGTTCGCGCTCACGGTGGTCGAGCCGATGATGGTGAGCATCTTTGGGGGTGGGTTCTTCACGATCCGCACTGCCTCCGGCGCTGTCGTGACGCTCGACAACTTCGCGCAATGCCCCGGCGGCGCGACGGAGACGATGTTTACGCCCGTGCCGGGAAGCACCGACTTCGCCGCCGTCAGCGACGAGAACCGCATCGGACACAAGGCGGTGGGTGTGCCGGGAACGCTGGCGGGAGCGGCGGAAGCCCTCGCGCGCTTCGGGCGGTTGCCGCTCGCTATCACCCTCGCACCCGCGATCCGTTACGCCGCCGAGGGCTTTCCCGCCTCCCCCTATCTCGTGAACGCAATCACGGAGAATGCCGCGCCCCTAGGCCGCTTTCCCGCTAGCGCGTCGGTGTTCCTGCCCGGTGGCACGCCCCCCAGACCCGGCGAGATGATCACCCGCGCGGACTACGCGGAGACATTGCGCGCCATCGCCACGAGCGGGCCGGATGCCCTGTATCGCGGCCCGGTCGGTGAAATGGTCGCGGCAGACATGGCGGCAAACGGCGGGCTGGTCACGATGGCCGATCTCGATGCCTACCGCGTAATCGAGCGCGAGCCGGTGCGCGGCACCTATCGCGAGCACGACATCGTCTCGATGGGGCCGACCAGCGCGGGTGGTACGCACCTCGTACAGATGCTCGGTATCCTGTCCGGTTTCGATCTCGCGGCCTCCGGTTTCGGCACGGCGCGCACGATGCATCTGATCGCGGAAGCCTTGAAAATCGCCTTTGCGGACTGGGCGCGCTACATGGGCGACCCCGCACTCGTGGACGTGCCCGTACAGTGGCTGACCAGCGCGGCGTATGCCGACGAGCGACGCTGCCAGATTAACCCGGACCACGCCGGGACATACGCAGCAGGAGTAGCGCACCGCAGCGAGAGCGCGAACACGACGCACCTCACGGTGGCGGACGCGGAAGGCAACGTCGTTACGACCACGCAAACGCTGAACCGCTCCTTTGGCTCAAAGGTGACGGCGCCCGGCACGGGAATGCTCCTGAACGACCTGATGAGCAACATGAACCCCGCCCCCGGCACGGCGAATTCCATCGTGGGGGGCAAGCGCATCCTCAGCAGCATGACGCCCACGCTCGTGCTGCGCGACGGCGCACCGCGCTTCGCCCTCGGTACGCCGGGAGGCCGGATGATTTTCGGCGCGGTGTTTCAGGGCATTCTCAACGTGCTCGACCACGGCATGACATTGCAGGAAGCGGTCGAAGCGCCGCGCGTCTGGACGGAGGGCGGGCCGCTCCTTGTGGAGGACCGCTTCCCGAACCTCGGCACGCTCGTCACGGAACTGGAAGCGATGGGTCATCAGGTGCAGGTCGTGCCAAAGGTCGCGGGCGGCATGAACGGCGTGCTGCGCGACGACGCGGGCCTGCTCCACGGGGCGGCGTGCTGGCGCGCGGACGGCAGCCCCGTCGGCCTGAGCGGTGGCGAGGCGACCCTAAGCAGCGGTGATACCCTTCCCGGCTTGCGCTGACTGGGAAAGGGTATCATCCCCCTGCCGTTTCGCCACCGTCGTGCTGGTGCCGATCATGGGTCAGGGACGGAGCGAAGATCGGTTCATGGGCGGTAGCGTGCCGCGTTGGTCGGACGACAGGGAATCAATCTGAATATGCAGGTCGCGGATGCCCTGTCCGGCGATTTCCAGCACGGAAAGATACCCCTGCTTGCCCGATGGCGTACTCCACAAACTCCATGCGAGTGGGCCACGGGCGTCGCCCGTGATGCGCGTCCAGCCCGCTGCCGCGAGTTGCTTGCCGTACAACGCTTCCAGTTCCGCCGGGGACAGGTCTGAGGTGATCGTGGCATCCGAGACACCGTCGCCCACTTCGTCATAGTCAATTTGTGATACGGCCGCATCCCCTGGGCCGGTCAGAGCGGGGAGAGACGGACGCGGCAGCGCACCCGGAGTGGGTCGGTTCTGCGCACAAAAAGAATTACTGCCAGACCCTGTGACTTGCAGGGTGACACCGGTGCTGTTGTTTGGCAATGGACGTGCGGTCAGTACGATCCCCACCCCAGAGGGCTGACACAGTTGCGCAATTGTTTGCAGGTTTGGGTTCGGCGTACGTGTGGGTGCGGGACTAGCGGGCGTCATCGAAGGACGCTGATCTTGAAACCCGTTGGGGACGTAGTAGGCGGCATAATTGAACGGCGTCGGCGTAGCGAAGCCGCCCGCACTCAATGCACGGGTGAGGTTTGCGGTCGCATCGGCGGATGTACCGGGAACATCAAGGAGGACCTCGTAGGTCGTTTGCGTTGAAAGGTGGCGGACGACCGTACCGATCAGTCGGCTCCCGGCAGGCATCGGGAGTGCGACCGGCACATCGGCGGGTATCTGGCCGGGGAAAAGCTCGACTTGACCGCCATTCGTTTGTTGCAAGTATCGCTGTGCCAGTTCTTGCAGGCTCGCGTCGCTCCCCTGATCGGCACGCACGGCCGTTTCACCGGGTGCGGCGGTGATGGCGGCGAGCACCGCGATCACCAGGCAGATGAGTCCGATACCACCTGTCACCGTCCATTGTGCCCTTCGCATGATTTCCTCCTCATTTCCGTACCTCACGCTGGGTTCGCATCAGGATGCTTGTACCGTCACCGTCAACACCATCGGGCGCGACTCAAATCGGGCGCCGTCCTGCCAGGCGAGAATGGCGTCCACGACGTCCATCCCGCTCGTGACCCGCCCAATGATCGTGTACTTCTTTTCCAGAACCTTACGGAGATCATCGGAGATGATGACGAACCGGCTGTCGTTCACGGCGGGATCACCGCTCGACATTGCCACCATCCCACGCACGTATTCCAGGTCTGCGGCAACGGGGTCTGCTTTGGTCGTGTATCCCGGCCCATCCGTTCCGCGACCGGTAGGGTCCCCGATACCGATTCCGAAGCCGGGCGCGATGCCGTAGAAGTCCGTGTTGTCAAAGAAGTGGTCACCCGCGAGAAACGCGATGTTGTTGACCTCCTGGGGAGCGACATCGGCGAACAGATCAATCGTGATCGTGCCCTTTGTGGTCACCATCGTCGCGGTGTAATACTTTGTGGGATCAATCGTGAAGGGGGGCGCTTGCGCATATTGCTTCGTGTTTGTCAGGAAACGCCGCGTGAAGGCAGACACGCAACCGGCATCCGGCGCGACATCGGGGTGTGCATAAAACGCGAGCACGATCTTCGCGCCACATTTGCCGGTATTGCCGGTGACAGTATGCCCGATGCCCGTCGTTTCGAGATACATGCCATGCGAAAGGGTACGCGCCGCCAGTTGCGCAAATGCAGGCGGCGTCACGGGGTCATTCGCGCTTGCCAGCACGAGCGTGGGAATGTCACTCGTGACAGGCTGATTTTCAATCGGGTTTGGCGGTGATCCCCACCGTGCGCATACGTCGAATCCGGTTAACTCTCCCGGCAAAAAGGTGGCACGAATCTGGGGCAGGGCGCGCGCTGCGGCACGCATCGCGTTCTCCCGACTGCTGAACGAGAGATAGTCGCTACAGACCACAGAAAAGTGCATCCCCAGGGCGGTTCCCGTGTCGGCTGAAGATACGGGGTCGAGCGACTGGAGAAGTGAGAAGTCGCGGTTTTTCAGTTGCTCGATCAGCAGAGGCAGATACCGGATAGAGGTCGCCGAGTAGAGGTACTCCTCGATGTACTGCACGAGCCGTGCGCCGGTCAGCACGAGGGCAGGGGGTCCACCGGCGCCATTACCGGACATGGTGATTCGTTTTGGGATCGGGAGCGGGCGGGCATCCAGGTCCGCGACGACCTGGGTGAAATCCGCCGCCAGCGTGGGAAACGCCGCGCCACATGCCGCGTCATTTGCACACGCCGCGAACAGGAGCGCGAACGCACGGTCGGCACTGACGACCGATTCTCCGAACTGGTCCGCGCCTGCCGGTGAAACGCCGTCAATCACCGCGCTCCGAACGATTCCGGGGAAGTCGCGCATCACCGCCAGTGCGAGGCGTGTGCCATACGATGTGCCGAGCAATTCGATTTGGTCGTAACCAAGGACGGCGCGGATATCGTTCACGTCCGCAGCATTTTCCGTGGTGGTGAACGCAGTCAAATCATAGGTGCGCGCGAGCCGGTCATGGCAACGCACGAGGGCATCGGTGAAATGCGCATCATCCTCGGCAACTCCTTGAGGCAGGATCGCATCATGGCGGTACTGCGTGAGTGCTTCCGGGCAATTCAGGGCGGGCTGCGACTGCCCCACCCCGCGTTGATCGAAAATCACGAAATCGTGCGCGGCGGTGAAGCGCGCGGCGAGCGTAGCCGTAGCGTCGTCCAGCGCCACGCCTCCCGGCCCCCCTTGAAGATAGATGATCGGTTCCGCAGCAGCGGTCTCGCCCATGCCACGGAACCGCGCCACGGCGAGACGAATCGTGGGGCCGGCAGGGTCTGCATGATGAAGCGGCACCACAGCATAGCCGCAAACAACCTCCGTTCCTTCCCGCTGATCCTTTGTCAACGTGAACCCGCACTTGGTCGGCTCGAAACGGGGAACGGTATCAGGGTCAGGAGTGGGTGCCACGAGATCCACATGCGCAGATGGCGCATTCGCAACGGTAACGTACGCGGGAGGCGCGAGCGACGCGAACAATAACACTGCCGGGAAAACAGACAGCCAACGCCGCACCGGACGGCACAAAGAACGATGCATACTACCACCCTACTTTCCTACATCAAAGTGAGATAGATACGGATGTGCAATCCTGCTGCCGGGTTAGCATCGGTCAGAGCCGCAACACGGTCAATACGCTCACGCGAACAGTAACCGTTGGGGATGCGCATATCAACAAGAAGATGTTACTAACCGCCGCGAAAAACGTTCATCACACGCGCAAAGGGTATAATGGGCGGCAGCATGGAGTGGCGCATTACGCTGCTCGGTGTGCGTTTTTCGGTTTCGCGTCTCGGTCGTTTGGGCCAATAGTGGCAAGGAGTCGCCCGTGTCGCCGCAGGAAGCTACCCCGCCGCCGTCTACCGCTGCGAAACGTGCGCGCCCGAAGCGGGTGAACACGGTGGGCGCGTGGGCGGCGGCGGATGCCGAGGCGAAACTGCCACCGGTGTTCGCAGGGTTGCGCGAGATGTACGGGGAGCGGCGCTGGCGGCCACACGCGGAGCCGGTGGACGAACTCGTGCTCACCATCCTCTCGCAGCGCAATACGGACCGTAGCACCGAGCAGGCGTACCTGACGCTACGCGAGCGCTTCCCGATGTGGGAGCAGGTGATGCTCGCACCCGTGGAGGAAGTGGCGGACGCCATCCACTACGCGGGGCTGTACCTGATGAAAGCGCCACGCATTCAGGAAGTGCTGCGGCGCATCCTTGAGGAGCGCGGCAACTTCGATCTGCGTTTTTTGCGGGAATTGCCATTGGAGGAAGCACGGGCATGGTTGCTCGCGCTCCCCGGCGTCGGCCCGAAAACCACCGCTATCGTGCTGCTGTTCTCGCTTGGGCGGCCCGCCTTTCCCGTGGACACACACGTCTACCGCGTCACGCAGCGGCTCGGCCTGATTGGCCCGAAGGCCACGGAAGCGAGCGCGCACGGCACACTGGAAACGATGATCCGGGTGGCGAGCGAAAACGGCGCGCTCCCCGCCACGCCGCAGGCGGCGATGTTCGAGCTGCATATCAACCTCATTGGGCATGGGCGCAAGCTCTGCCACGCGATTTCCCCGGAATGCGGGCGGTGTCGGCTCTTGCCGCTCTGTCCTTTCGGGCAGCACCGCATGGCGGGGGCGGAAGAACCCGCCCCTGCACCGTCCACTCGCCGTGCCGCGACGACGAATACACCTGAAGCAGGAGGCAATCTCGAATGAGTGACGCAACTCCACCACATCGGTACGGAAACCCGGCGGCGTTCACTGTCGCCCCCACGCTGCTTACGCTTGTGCGCCACGGGCAGACGACGGGCAATATTGCCCGGAAGTTGAGCGGCATCACCGACGACCCGCTCACCCCGTTCGGCGAGCGGCAGGCGACCGCGACCGGCATGGCCCTCGCCGCCCTCGTGCAAAACGGCACCTTGCCGCCCGTGGACGCGCTCTACGTCAGCCCGCTGATCCGGGCACGGCGCACAGCGGCGGCAATCGCCACGCCCTTCGGACTGACGCCCATCGTTCGCGCCGACCTGAGCGAGGTCAATTTCGGCGACATGGAAGGGCTGACGGAAACCGAGGCCATCGCGCGCTTTCCCGATGCCGTCCATGCGTTCGGCGATCAGGGGCGGGACGACTATCAGTTTCCCGGCGGCGAATCGCGTCCCGGCTTTCAGGCCCGCGCGCGGGACGCAGTGATCGCCATCGTCGCGGCGCATCCGGGGGCGCATGTGATCGTGGTGGCGCACGGAGGCGTACTCGCAGCGGTGCTGGCGCACTACCTCGCGGGAGCGACCCGGCGCTGGCGCGACTACCTGCTGGGCAACTGTTCCCTTTCGCGCCTGACCATCGCGGGGGGCGATGTCGCCATGCATTGCGTGAACGACCTCGCCCACCTCGCCGACCTCACCCCGGAGGAACGCGAAGCGGTCGCGGAGATCGAAGAAGCCGAACAGATACCTGCGGAGGTGCGCGCATGACCGAGATGTCGCTAACAGTGATCGGTTGTAGCGCGGCGGCGCCACGGCCCGGCGGCGCGTGCTCGTCCTACCTCGTGCGCCACGCGGAAACGGCTGTCCTGCTTGACTGCGGGCCGGACTCACTCGGCTTTCTGCGGCAGCATGTGAACCCGCGTAACCTCGACGCCATCGTGCTCTCGCACCTGCACGCCGACCACACGCTCGACCTCGTGCCGCTGCGCTACCTGCTCAAGTACGGCCCGCCCGAACCAACGGACGCGCATAGGCGTGATCGCCTGCCGCTCTACGTGCCGCCCGGTGGCCCGACGTTTCTCGCGGGCCTCGGCGCGGCGATGGAGGGGGACGGCGGGGGCGACTTCTGGGAGCCGTTTGAAATGATCGAGTACGACCCGGAGCGCACGCTGGCAATCGGCGACCTCGGCATTGTGTTCGCGCCGACGCGGCATTACATCCCCTGCTGGGCGATGCGCATCACCCCGAACGAAACGGATAGCCCCGTGCTCGTCTACGGCGCGGACACCGCCCCCTCACCCAGCGTGATCGCGCTTGCCGGGGACGCCGATCTGCTGATTCTTGAGGCGACCCTGCCTCACCCGGAAACGCAGGAGCCGATGGGGCACCTGACGCCCACGCAGGCCGGTGAACTGGCGGAGGAAGCGGGCGGCGTGTCGCACCTCGTATTGACGCATTACTGGGGCATCGTGCCACCGGAAGACATGATTCTGGAGGCCGAAGCCGTGTTCACGAGCGGCACTGTAAGTGTTGCCATCGAGGGCGAGACGTACTCGCTCGCCTACGAGGACGCGCTATGAACACCGGGGACACTGGGAACACCGGTGAGACACCGGCCCGGCCCGCGCACCTGACGCCCGAAGTTGCCGCCCGCTTCGCGCACCAATCGGTGGTGGATGCGTACATTCATCGCCCGCCCTACCCCGCCGAAACGTTTGCGATTCTCGCGGGGTTGATGGCCGGGGAGACGCGCGCCGTGCTCGATGTCGGCTGTGGCCCCGGCAAGATCGCACGCGAAATGACCGCCTTCGCAGAGCGCATAGACGCCGTAGACCCCAGCGCCGCGATGCTCGCGCTCGGCCGCACCCTCCCCGGCGGGGACGACCCGTGCATCAACTGGCTGCTTGGGCGCGCGGAAGACGTCGCGCTCGCGCCGCCGTACGCGCTCGTCACGGCGGGGGAAAGCTTGCACTGGATGGAGTGGGAAGTTGCCCTGCCCCGCTTCGCGGCTGCCCTCGCGCCGGGGGGCGTCCTCGCGGTCGTGGATCTCCCGCAACCGCCGTATCCGTGGGGGGACGAACTCCTGCTTATCCGCGAACACTCCACACTCATGATGTACGAACCATTCGACCTGATCGCGCATCTGGAAGCGCGCGGCCTGTTCACGAAAGAGGGCGAACACGAAACGGCCCCCGTGCCCTTCATGCAGTCCGTGGACGACTTCATCGCCTTCCACCATTCGATGAGCAGCTTCGACCGCGAGGTAATGACGCCCGAAAACGTTGTCGCGTTCGACGATGCGCTCCGTGCCCTCGTCACGCCGTATGCCACCGACGGAATGCTCGCCGTTCCCATCACGGCGACGGTCGTCTGGGGCACGCCGCGTTACCCATGAACAAAAATGGAATGCACCGGCATCTTTCGCGGCGTTCATTGCTCGCCGGTGGGCTGGGCGCGGGGTTGCTCCTGTCCACCCATGTTGGCGCGCAAGACGACGCGACGCACTGGGCAGACGCCGCGCCAATGCCGACCCCGCACGCTTTTCACGCCGCGACCCTTCTCCCGGACGGCAGTGCGTTTGTCACGGGCGGGCGCGACGATCAGACCGCTCTCGACACCACCGCTCGCTATGATCCAGTCGCCGACCAATGGACGGCGACCGCGCCCCTGCCGGAGCCACGTTCGTACCACGCCGCCCTGACCCTGCCCGATGGGCGCGTTTTTGTGGTCGGGAATCATCAGGTGCTCGTGGTGAGCGCCCTCATCTATGACCCCGACGCCGACCGATGGACGAACGTGGCCCCGCTGCCGACACCGTACGGCGCCGCCGGGGCGGCGCTTTTGCCGGACGGGCAGGTACTGGCGCTCACCTGCGACCCGCAACGGTACGACCCCGCGAGCGACCGCTGGTTCGCTACCGGGCCGTTGCGAACGAGCGGCAGTTGCACGATTGGCAGCGCGATCACGACGTTAGTGGATGGGCGCATCCTCTCGACGGGTGGGCCGTACCGGGGTGGCGGCTTCAATACCGCCGTCGTGTATGACCCGACGAGCAATACCTGGGCGCAACTACCCGTGATGCGCAATGGTCGGGCATTTCACACCGCGACCGCGCTCCCCGATGGCGGCGCGCTCGTGGTCGGGGGCATGGACTTGCCCGGCCTCGTGCGCACCGCCGAGCGGTACGACGTAGCCGCGAACCGGTGGTTGCCCGCCGCGTCCCCCCGCACTGCCCGCTCCGGCCATACCGCGACGTTGCTAAATGACGGCAGCGTGCTAATCGTCGGTGGCGTTGGCGCACGCGGCGACATTTCGCCCGCAGCGACCGCCGAGTGGTACGACCCTGTGAGCGATCTATGGAGCGACGCGGGAATGCTTCATCCGTTTATCAGCGGACACGCCGCAACACTGCTCGCTACGGGTGACGTACTCATCACGGGCGGCACGGATAATCCCCGAATGCCTACGCGCGCCTCGACCGCCGTTGCGCGCTTCGCCGCCCCCGCGTCGGGCTTCGGCCTCATCCCGCCACAAACGCCCCCCGATAAGGAGCGCGGCGACAATCGTTATATCATCCGTGTATCCCTGTTCGCGCAGTTCGCAGCCTGACGCACGCTGGTAAATCTATCTCGATACTGTTGCTTTTGAGATGGGCGCGTCTTCGTCAGTGTGTGTTTTCTGGCACCAGTTTCCGTGCCAGAGAAGGGAGCCACCACGGGTTCAGCCCCGGACATGCGATCAATGCCTCTATTATCGCCGGCGCATCTTCCCGCCCGTGGAGCACATCATTCACCCGTGCAATTGGCCAATCGGGAAAGGGTCGGTCGAGCAGGATAATTGCCATGCCTGCCTCAACCATTCCCTCATGCAGCACACCGCACATCCACCCGGTACGCCCGCTATCTCGCACCCGTGCGGTTAATCCCGGCATGCGCCAGCAGCGATCAATCTTCGAGCAGGGAAAGCGTGGATCGGTCACCACGATCTCGGCCTCACCGATTCGGTACGTATCACCGAGGCAAACACGGTGCTCGTCTAACCCTTCCACGGTGAAGTTCTCCGCGAAACCACCGAAGGAGAGATCGGTGCGCCCCAATTCCGCGTGCCAGCGCGGGTAGTGCGCGGCGGCATAGCACAGCACCGCATGGTTCGGCGAACCATGTGCCTGTGTGTCCGACTGCTGATTGCCCTCAAGATGCGTGCGCGACAGCCAGCGTGGCCCGACGACAGGCACACGAATAAAGGAGGACAGAAATGGGCGATACAGCGGATCAGTCGCATTCGCATCGCCATACGTTTTCGGAATGCCAATCTGGAGTGAGAGCAACATACCAACAGGAGGCTTTTCGGGCATGGGTCGTCCTCCGTACAGTCTTTCGCAGTCTTTCCGGCCCCGTATCAGCCTTCGGTACCCGATGCTGTAGTGTCCGGTTGCTGCGATTCCCCCTCCGGGGGCCGACCGAGGCGCGGTGCGACCACGGGCAGGCTCTCGAACAGCGGCCAGTTATCATCGGCGGCGAGGCGGTTGTGCCGCTCGAAGCCGCAACCCAGGCAGCGATGCACCATCACCGGCTCGCCATTGGGCCGCTCGAACCGCGCTACGGGCGCCATCGAGGCACGGCAGGTGCTGGCACGGTCTCCTATCGTCTCGTCCACATGGCGGGAGTATAGACAGTGGGGGCAGTGATTGCGGTGCTTGCCGCCGCTCACGGTCGGGCCAATGAATGCCTTGCAATGTACGCACTTGAACGATTCTTCGCCCTGCCGCGCCGCGCGTGACAATTTCGGTGTCCCGGTTGGGAGGCCGGTCGCCTGTTTCGGTGGGCGCGTCGGAGCGGCGCGGCGCTTGTCCCGGTTGCCCTTGCGCGCCGGGTAGCGCGTATTCAAATCGTCGTCGAGCATCATCAGCGATCCTGTCGCAAAACGAATTTCCGGTATCCGCAAGTGTCCGCAGACATTCGCACACCACGGTAGAATACCACTGTCGGCAATGGGGCCGACGCGGCAGGCCCGCCCTGCGGGGCGTCAGGGAGGACGCAAATGGCACGCATCGTGATCACCACGCTCGGGAGCAGCGGTGATCTGCACCCGTATCTCGCCCTCGCGCTTGGATTGCGCGCACGGGGGCACCATGTTCACTTCGCGTCAGAGGCGGCGCATGGGGCACAGCTTGCGGCCCTCGGCTTTGCCTTTACGCCCCTCACGGGGGACCCGGAACTGATCCTCGCCCCGTATGGGCATCAACTGTTCGAGAGCGGCAACCCACTCGCCTCGGTGCGCGCGCTTTTTGATTCGTACATCGTGCCCACCTTGCGGCCGCGCATCGAGGAGCTACGGCCGCTCGTGGCGGAGGCGGACTTCTTTGTCAGTTCCGCCCAGCAGATGGCATCGCACATCGTCGCCGAATTGACCGGCACCCCCTGGGCGAGCGTGCCCCTCACCCCGCTCGTGCTGCCCTCGGCGGCAATCGAATCCGTCACGCTGCCACCGTTGCCGCTGCGGCAGGCGGTCGGCAGGGCGGCGTTCACGGTGAGTGGGCTGCTCGTCCGCCGCATCGTGGACGACCCGATTAACGCCGTGCGCCGGGAATACGGCCTGCCGCCGCTCCACGACATCATCGCTGACGGCGCGCTCTCTCACCGCCTCACGGCGGCAGCTACCTCACCTGCGTTCGTGCCCCGGCCCGATGATTGGCCCGTATGGGCAAAGATGACGGGCTTTCTGTTCTGGGATACGCCCGGAGACTGGACGGAGCCGGAGGCGCTCACGGATTTCTTCAACGGCACATTGCCTGTCGTGGCGATCTCGACCGGCTCGATGGCTGCGTACGTGCCGCACTTTTTCGACCGCTTTTTTCGGGTCGGGCTGCACGTCATCTGGTCGGCGGGCGCGCGGGCGCTCGTGATTGGCGCCCCGCTAGGAGCCTTGCCCGACCCGTTACCCGACTGGGTATGTGCGGTGCCGTACGCGCCGTTCTCGCACGTTTACCCACGCTGTGGCGCGGTCATCCATCACGGCGGCATCGGCACTACCGCGCAGGGGTTGCGCGCGGGCGTGCCGCAATTGATCGTGCCGTGGGGAGTGGATCAGTTCTTTCACGGCGCACAGGTCGCGCGTCTCGGCGCGGGCCGATGGATGACGCGCCGGGCCTTTACGCCAAACCATGCCACGAGCGCGTTGCGCGCGTTGCTCACTGTGCCACGCTACCGACATGCGGCACAGGCAATCGCCACCCAGATCGCCGGGGAAGACGGCGTCAATGCGCTGTGCGACGCGATTGAGGCAGCGATGCCATGACCATCCGCGCCGCAATCAGCTACGCTACGATAGGGGAAAGTTGACCGCCTCTGCCTTTGTCTCTCACTGCCTAACGGCAAGAGGCAAGAGCAGAGACGAAAAGGCGAGTGGAGAATTACGCCGCTTGCAGCGCCTTCAGGGAATCAATCGCGTCGTGGTGGTCGCGGGCGTTTGCCGGGCTGTTGTGGACGACGTACGTGATCTTGCCGTCTTTATCAATCACCACCGTCATGCGCTCCGCGATGGCGCGCTCGGCGTTCCAGCAACCGTACGCCGTAGCCACGGTGCCCTTCATATCCGCAAGGAGGTGATAGGCGAGATGATTCGCCTCCTTGAATGCCTTATGTGTGTACACGCTATCGCGGCTGATGCCGTAGACATCGGCGCCGTAGTTCTGAAAGGCCGAGAAATCGTCCCGGATACCGCATAGTTCCGACGTGCAGGTGCCGGAAAAATCGAGCGGGTAGAACACGAGCACCACAGGCTTGCCCCGCACCTGGGAAAGCGTCACGTTCTCGCCATTCTCGTTGGGAAGCGTGAAATCGGGGGCTTGCTGCCCTACCTGTACATCTGCCATCGGGTATTCCCTTCCTTGTCTGCCGACCAAGCCTCCCCGGCCCACCCGGAGACGGCATGTGCGTAGCCTCGTTGTGAGAGAACGAAAGAGAGGGGCAGTACATTCCGCCTTCACCTGCTGTTGCATGTGAAAACGTTGCGTTCGCCTTGCGCTGATGCGCGTCACGGAATGATTCCGACGCTTTCGTACGTCGTTTCGGTTCCCGTCCTGTACAGAACACAGAGAATGGCCAACTTTTGTGTTACCATAATGCCGGTTCCTTTTGTACCATCTCGTGCCGGTTCGTGTTTACCAAATGGAGTAGCGTACGGTGGGTAGCAAGAAACTCGGCATCTTCCGCACGATAATCGCGTTTTTCCTCGGTGTCGGCGTGACGGTCGGCGTGCAAAACAACCACAGTGGCGCGCTACCCGCACCACTGCACACGCAACCCTTCGCCGCCGTCGCCCCGGCAGGTGACGTGACGAGCGGTGGCACGGGGGGAAATACGAGCGCGCAACCGGCGCCGCTTGCCCCGGTACCGGGTGGCACCCTGACGACCGAACAGATCACCAATCAGGTCGGCCCCGCCGTTGTCACGGTAATTAACCGGCAGAAGTTCACCGGCAATCCCCGCGCCCTGCAAGCTCCGGGCGTCCCCGGCAACGCGGGTGGCAACAGCACGAACGGCTCGCCGGTAGACGCGGGGCTTGGCAGCGGTGTGATCTACGACCCGCTCGGATACCTCATCACGAACAGCCATGTGGTCGAGGGCGCGAACGCGATTGATGTCGTGCTCGCGGACGGCACGCGGCTCGACGCGACGCTCGTCGGGCGCGATCCCTCGATTGATGTCGCGGTCGTAAAGATTGACCCCGCGAAGGTGCCCGCAGTGGCGGTTCTGGGAGATTCCGACAAGATTCAACCGGGGCAACGCGTGATTGCCATTGGCAGCCCGGAAGCATTGGAAAACACGGTCACGGAAGGGATCATTTCCGGCGTGAATCGCACGATTCAGCCTGACCCCGTGACCTCATACGTCGGTCTCATCCAAACGGACGCCGCGATCAATCACGGCAATAGCGGTGGCCCGTTACTCAATGCACAGGGTGAGGTCATCGGCATCAACACGCTCGGCATCCGCGACGAGCAGGCCGAGGGACTTAATTTCGCTATTCCGATCAACCACGTCAAGCAGACGGCGCAGACCATCGTCGCCAAGGGCGGTGGGTCAGTCGTCGTTACCCGCGCGTACCTCGGTGTGAACGCGACCACGCTCGATAAGGCGAAGGCCCAGGACCTCAACGTGAAGTTGACCGATGGCGCGTACGTGCAGAGCGTAGACCCCAGCTCCCCCGCTGATAAGGCCGGGATCAAGAAGGGCGACGTGATCACGGCAATGAATGGCACGACGCTCAACGCGCGCACCCAGCTTGGCGACCTCCTGAACAACGCCAAACCCGGCGACTCGGTCATGCTCACCGTGGACCGTAACGGTTCGGGCAAGACATTCACGGTGACGGTGACGGAACGGCCCGCCGGCCGGTAATGCAGCATGTTTCCGCATACGCTTCCTGTTCCCACCCTTTTCGGCCCGGCAACGATGTCGGGCCGATTTCATGCCTTTTCACCCCTTGGCGGCCCCGGTTTTGCTCGTTTCTGCCCGTTATGGTTGACTTTTCTCGCACGTTTGATATAACGGGAGACAAAGCAGTAGTACATACTGTACGTACTAGCGATTGCGGGGTTATCAACAGCGGTTGTCCCCGATATGTGGCCCGATTGCGGTCTGACGACGGCCCAACGGTGAATTGGAGGAGGAGACACATGGCGAGCGAATCGAAAACCCTGCGACGGTCTGACCTCGTTGATATGGTGGCGGAGGCCGCGCACATCAAAAAGAGCGACGCGGATAAGGCGGTCACGGAAACTTTCAACGCGATCATTAAAGCGTTGCGTGACGACAATGCCAAAGTGACCCTCACGGGCTTTGGCACGTTTGATGTCGCCGACCAGGCCGCGCGTGAAGGACGCAACCCGGCCACGGGCACGACGATTCAGATTCCCGCCCGCAAGAAGGTACGCTTTAAACTCGGCAGCGAACTGGACGCGATCCGGTAGGGAGCGGGCGGTAGGCAACCCCCTGCTTCCCGTGGGAATACAGGGGCAGTCGTCGGAAAAGGCGATGCGGCGGACGAGGCAAGCGCGGATGTTGTGTCCGCAATTGCCGTTCCCATCGCCGTATTTGGCGTGGAAGTGCTTGATGGGTCATTATCTGCGTGTGATGCCTACCCTATCGGCAGCAGTGCTCTTATGTGATGCGCCAAAGGCAGGACGATGGACAGGCTTTCCGACCTCTTCACCACACGCGGCGCTCTCACGGACACGAACGGTGACGGCATCGCGGACGACATTGCCCTGCGCTTCGTGCTGCCGGAACCGCTCTCCGCCGAAGAATGGTGTGCCCTCGCGGACTTCGCGGCGGTGCTTGGCCTGCACGTCACGGGCTTCTCGACGCCGCTCGTCGTTGCGACGTGGGATGGCCCGCTACTTACTGTTATTCATGATGCGGGACTGGACGCAGGAACGGGCTATGCGGCCCTGGCGAGCAATACGCTCACCGTTTCGGGGGCGGATGGGGTTGCCGTTGCCGCGATGCTCCGCGCACTCACGAATAGCCCATTGCCCGATGCGGCGGAGTGGACGGTGACGGCCGCACAGTACCCACCTGTGACACCGCACACGCTGACATCCATTGCCGCAGTTGCCGCGTCGCCCGACCCGCTGATGTTTGATGGCGACGCGGCACGGACGATCCTTTTCGTGGATACCGACGGCGACCGCTTGCCGGATGACACCCGCGTTTCTATCGGCGTCTCACCGGCAATTACGGCAAACGTGGGCACCGCGCTACTCGATTGCGCCGCACGCATCGGGGTTGAAACCACGGGGCTGACGCTGCCGCTTTTTGTGCCAGATGCGGGCGTCGCTGACGACCGGGATCACGCCCCACTCTTTCGCGCTCTCGCTACGGAAGTGCCGGACAAGGAGCCGTTCGTGCCGCTCACGGAGTCGGAGCCACCGGAAACGGTATTGTGGTCGTACGCATGGCAAGGCCAGAGCGAACGAGAAACGCTGTTCGCGGCGCGGAGGCAGTTTCCTTCCGTGGAGGATGGGCCGTGTGCGGTTTCGGTGCAAATCAGCGAGCCAAAAGAAACCCGTGCCGCGATCCGCGACGAATTGCACACGACGCTCCCCGATGGCAGCAGCGTGGCTGTGCTACCCGTGCATCATGCGGGGAGAGCATGGCTTGTGGAGGTCGTCGCGCCCGCCGCAAATGTGCTACCGGGGCTGGCGACGCTCGAAGTCCTCTGCCAGCCCTTCAAGCCGGAGCGCGTACCGTGCCTCGATCTGCGCATTCGCTGGCTACAGGAGTGCTGGCCCGCTGACGAGTTGATCGCACCCTTCCTCGATCTGCCGCTGGAAGCGGTGCGAATCACCCTTGGCGACGAAGCGCAGTGGGAAATCTATGTCGCCCGCGCCTTTGACGAGGCGGGCAACATGCTCGGTGAATGGACGTTCTCGCCGCGCTACTCTTCGCGCCCGTACCTGCCGGACTCACCCGAATGGGTTCATGCCTGTATTGGCGGGACTATCGTGCGGCAAGGCGACCGCATCCTCCGCGATGTTGCCGTACCCACCGATCTCGACCGTTTCTGGAATCAGTGGCAGAGTATCGTACTCCCCGCTATGCGTGACTATATTCTCGGGCTAAACGATGGGAAACCGACGACGACGATGCAGCCCTTCTTTGACGAGTTGCGCGTCGAGGTCTGGGTGAGCGAGCCGGAGTACGCGCTCGGTGTGCGCGAGGAACGCGAGTCGCCCGCCGAAGGGCTGGCGGAGGACATCTACTTCAATGCGCTGGATTACATCGCCGCACTCGGCAAGCAGTTCGGTGAGGCGTGGGAGGAGCCGGGGCAGATCGTGCCACTTGTGCATGTCACGCCGGGGGAGCCGTTCCGCGCCGCCGTTTCGCTCATTCGTTATGAACCGGCCGACGCACCACCCGCGCCACTCACCATTGTACCCCGCACGAGTGGCGTAGCGATGGACGAGGTCGTGACGGGAGAAAACCTGCCGGGGCTGCTCGCATACCTCGACACGTTTGATGCGGTGACGGTGCGACAGGTGGGCGCGTCGTTTCGGGGGCGGGCGATGGCGGCGGTGGAGATCGTGAAGCCGGACGGCGCGCGGGTGCGCTCCCGCACAAAGCTCACGGCGATGAAGCCCACGCACCTGATCGTCGCGCGCCATCACGCGAACGAAGTGGCGAGCACGACCGCCGCGCTGACGCTCATCGAGCAGTTGGCGACCGCCCCGGACATCGCACCGCTCCTTGACCGCGTGAATGTTGTGGTCATCCCCGATGAAAACCCGGACGGCACGGCCCTGCACGCGCGGCTGATGCGCGAGCATCCGACATGGAAGCACCACGCCGCGCGGTACAACGCCGTGGGGGTCGAGTTCTCCAACCACTTCACGGACCCCGACACGCCGTATGGCGAGGCGCGCGTGCGTCCGCTCCTCTGGCGGCAGTGGCGGCCCGATGTGGTAACGGACAACCACGGCGTGCCGACACATGAGTGGTGGCAGCCCTTCGCGGGTGGGACCAGCCCGCCGCGCTTCCGCATCTCGTACTGGCTCTGTCAGGCGCTCGTCTATGGCATCTGCCGCTATGCTCCTGATGACCCACATGCCGCGTTCGCCGTGGCATTACGCGATGCGGTTTCGACGGCGGTCGCGGCGGAGCCGGACCTGGCGGCGGCAAATCGCCTGTACGCCGAACGGTACGCGCGCTGGGGCCATCAGTACCTGCCCGAAACCTTTCCCGCGACCTACCACGGCGACATGCTCTGGTTTTTCCACGCGGAAGCGAACCCGGACGCGCCACCGCGCGATGTGTCGCTGCGGGAGCCGGGGATGGTCTCCGCATCGTGGGTCACGGAGGTGCTGGACGAAACGGCGCAAGGGCCGCACCTCGCTCTGGTCGCCAGGGCGCACCTCACCGCGAACCTCGCCGCCCTGCGCCTCACCGCCCGTCATGCCCCGCCCGTCACCTTTTCCGTCGAACCGCTCGGCGGCAACCACTACCGTCATCGCCTCCACCGCATGCGTCCGCTGGCGGCGGGAGACTAACACAGACAGCGGCGGTATTCGCTCGGTGGCTTTAGAGGCGTGGCAGGCGTTGCGTGTTCCGCACCCGTCGCGCCCGCCACATCGCCCACCCACCCCCCGCCATCCCGACGCTACCGAGGGCAAGCACGAGCAGGGCGAGCGCGACCACCACGCCGATCTCACCGCGCGTGGGCAGGAGCGCGCTCGTGCCACCGGACGTGCCAGACGGTGATCGGCTCACGGATGACGCGGGATTCCGCGTCGCAACGGTGGCACCCGTCGGCAACACACGGGTTCCCGGCACGCTCACCGGCATGGTGGTTGATTCCACCACAGCGGGCGTGGTCGCTTCTAGCGTCGCGGTATCGGTGTCCGTCACCGCTGCCGCCGCTGTCGCCGAGGGTGTCATAGTGGGCGTGGAAGCGGAATACACGAGTGTCGCAGTCGCGGAGCCTGCGGCGGTAGGCGTTCCCGTTGCCCGGGCGACGGGAGTGGCGGGCGGACGCGAGAGTGGCGCCGTCGAGCGGTTTACACGGGTGGGAAGGGTCTTTCCCGGCGTAACAGCGGGGCGTGCGGGCGTGGGGACAATTGGCTGCGGTGGGACGGGAAGCGGGAGCGGGGTAGAAAGGCGGGCGGACGGCGTTACTGTCGCCGGCGGTGTGCTGGTAGGTGGGTGCCTGGGCGTTGCCGGAACGGGTGTGGCGGCAACAGTAGCGAGGGGCACGATGATGCCGTGCGTGGCGCCACTCCCTGCCGGGGTATTCGTCGCTGCGGTAAAAGGCGGCGTGCTACGGATGGGGGTATTCGTGACGGGGGCAAACGGCGACGCGCCGGAATGAGCCGGAGCCGGATTCGCCGCGCTGACGGGCGCGATCAACCCGATATACGCGGTGGTAGCGACGATGACGAGGATTGCTCCCCGTGTCACCCATCGCCTGCTCGTCATTCGTCTATCCGTTTGCGGTTGTGCGTCTGCGGTGTTGGACGCATCTTGCCCCCGAAAGAAAGCACAAACAAAGCACATCGCCCTACACCTGCCGGGCCATGCACAGCGTATCCTCCGCTTCTTTGTTATGTCAAGCATTTTGCAAGCTTTACCTATCGGCGTGGGAACGAAACCGGAACAGGGGGAATAGCGGGCACGTCTTCCGCCTTTGCCGCTGTAGATGCAAATGACCCGATGACTATCACGCGGAAGGAACGAGCCTGTGCCCGATAGCGAAGACTTTGCCACAACCACGACCGACCCCGCCGCCGCGCGGCTCCATCTCGATCCCGCCACGGAGCCGTCGCGCGCGATCTACCATCTCCTGAACAGCGTGGTCGCGCCGCGCCCCATCGCGTGGGTGAGCACAATCAGCCCGACGGGAGTGGCAAATGTCGCGCCGCACTCGTACTGTATGATCGTTTCGGCAAACCCGCCGATTATCGCGTTTTCCTCTACCGGCGCGAAAGACACGTTGCGCAATGTCCGCGCATCGGGCGAATTCGTCTTTAATCAGGTGACGGAAGCGCTCGTGGAGGCGATGAACCTGACGAGTGCGGACTTCCCGGCAGACACGAGCGAGTTCGACTGGGCGGGCCTCACCCCCGTGCCGAGCGCGAGCGTGCGCTCACCGCGCGTTGGGGAATCGCCCGCCGCCCTTGAATGCCGCGTGCTGAATGTGCAGGAGTACGGCAACGACCCGAGTTACCTGATCGTCGGGCAGGTTGTCCATCTCGCCATAGACCCCGCCTTCGTCACCGATGGGGTGCTCGACCCCGCGCGTGCCCGCCCCGTCGCCCGCCTGATGCGCAATGCCTACAGCCGCATCCGCGAGGTATACGAGGTGCCCCGCCCCACCTACCGTGGCCTGCGCGAGGCGGGCGTGACACCGAAACGCCCGTAATTCACCGCACTCGATCAGCGTCTGAGAGGAAGTCGCGGCACACCGTCCGGGAATGTATGTCGCAGTCTTTTCATTGTTGTGAAAGTATTGAACAATGCCGGGGTACGTGCAATCGCCGTGCATCAGGTGTGCAAGATACATGAATTCGGCAATGTTACCTGCATTCCCGCAGGGGGAAAGCGCCGGCTGGTTCCGAGCAAGGGGAAAGGACTTCGCCGCATGATTGTCCGCATTGCCCGTGGGCGGCTGCATTACGCATGGATCGTCGCCGGTGTCACGTTTGTGACCCTGCTCGGCGCGTCCGGGTTCCGCTCCACGCCGGGCGTGCTGATCGCGCCGCTTGGGCAAGAGTTCGGCTGGAGTCCCGCCGTGGTCTCCTTTGCCGTTTCGATCAACCTCATCCTTTTCGGCTTCAGCGGCCCGTTCGCGGCGGCGCTCGCGGAGCGGTTCGGGCTGCGGCGCGTGGTCGTCGGCGCGCTACTGCTGGTCGCCGCCGGTTCGGCGCTCACCGTGTTCATGCACGCGCCCTGGCAACTCGATCTGCTCTGGGGGGTGATCGTCGGCGCGGGGTCGGGCACGATGGCTTCCGTATTCGCCGCTACGGTGGCGAACCGCTGGTTTGTGAAGCGGCGGGGTCTCGTGCTTGGTCTGCTCAATGCCGCCGGTGCGACGGGGCAACTGGTCTTTTTGCCCCTGCTCGCGTGGCTCGTGGTTCACGTCGGCTGGCGGTGGGTGTCGCTCACAATCGCGGCGGCCGCGCTCGCTGTCGCCCCACTCGTCGCCCTTCTGATGCGCAATTTCCCCCAGGATGTCGGCCTGACGGCGTACGGCGCGACGGAAACGGATGTCGCCGACGGGCCACGGGAAAACCCCCTCGCCGCCGCCTTTCGCGGTCTGCGCCTGGGGCTACGCACGCGGGAGTTCTGGTTTCTCGCGGGCAGCTTTTTCATCTGCGGCGCGACCACGAATGGCCTGATCGGCACGCACCTCATCCCCGCCTCGATGGATCACGGCATGTCCGAAGTGACCGCCGCGAGCTTTCTCGCCTTTATCGGCATCTTCGACATCATCGGCACCACGGTGTCCGGCGTGCTGACCGACCGCTTCGACAGCCGCTGGCTGCTCTGCTGGTACTACGGGCTGCGGGGTCTCGCGTTGCTCTTTCTGCCCTTCGCGCTCGGCGCGCCGTACCTCGCGCTGCTGCTGTTCATTGTGTTCTACGGCCTCGATTGGGTCGCCACGGTGCCGCCCACGGTGGCGCTCACGGCGGAGATTTTTGGCAGGCGGCAGGTAGGCATCGTGTACGGCTGGATTTTTGCGGCGCACCAGTTGGGCGCAGCGATGGCGGCATCGGCGGCGGGCGTGATGCGCACATGGCTGGGCAGCTATCAGGTCACGTTTCTGTCCGCCGGGCTGCTCTGCCTCGTGGCGTCGGGGCTGGTGATCCGCATCGGGCACGGCACGCGGGATGGGGGCCTCCCCGCTCGGTCGCTCGAACCCGCAGTCTCGCCCGCCGATTAGGTGCGATCACCCCGCACACACGCTCCCTCGCTCACCCTCGCCTTTGTGGCGGCACTCGTCGGCGCTTTCTCGGTCCTGATGCCCCTCCCGGTGAGCGCGCACGCGGTGCTGCTGCGCACAGACCCGCCCGATGTATGCGGCGCGCTGCAAACCCGTCAATACTCCGAGCGCGACCCCCGTTGCGGCGCGGGCGCGATCCTTCCCAGCGCACCCACCGTGGTGCGGCTCCGGTTCTCCACCGCCGCGCAACCCGTGGGTGTGGGTGGTGGCCTCCGCGTGACCGCGCCATCGGGCCAGTCCGTGACGACCGGCCTCGTACAGATTGCCGGAGCCGAGTTGAGCGTGCCGATTGCCAGCGACGAAACGGGCACCTACACCGTGTACTGGGAAGTGATCTCCGACGACACCCACCCCGAACGCGGGCAGTTCGCGTTCAGCGTCGGGCAGCCGAGCGACAACGTGGCGATTCCTACAAGCACGGCGAGTGGGATACCGCCGCTCGGCCTGACGATGCAGGTCATCGGCCGCTGGCTGCATTTCGTCGGCTACGCCCTCGGCTTCGGGCCGCTCGCGTTCGGCATTTTTGTCGTGCCCGCCGAGGTCTTCACATCTCAAAACGCGGCGGCGCGACGGGTACGGACGCTGGTGCAGATCAGCATCGTGCTACTGTTGCTCGCGGAACCGCTTGCCCTCGCTGGACAGGTGATCAGCCTCGGTGCGGGGGGCACGGTAGATGTGCGCCTCGTGGGGGATGTGCTGGCGTCGAACTTCGGGCGCGTGCTTGCCCAGCGGCTGGGCGCGGCGGCCCTGTTATGGACGTTGCTCGGCGTTCTTGGGGAAACGGCGCGGCGCGGCACCGTGACGCGAGTGGCGCTCGCCCTGGGAGTGGCCCTCGCGGTCGCCGACGGTGAGGCGAGCCACGCGGGAAGCGGCGGCGCGCGCTGGCTGGGGTACGTGGCGAACGCAGTGCATATCGGGGCGATGGGGCTGTGGCTCGGCGGGCTTATCACCCTTGTCGTCTTGTGGCGTGCGCTTGGCACCATGAACGCGCGGGAGGCGGCAGTGCGGCGGTTCGGGCGGTTGGCGACGGTTGCCCTTGCCCTGCTTGTCGTCAGCGGCACGGTGCTGGCGGCGCGCAATTTGCCGCAGCCCGCCGCGCTATTCACCTCGACGTATGGCCGCGCCCTGATCGCCAAGCTGATGGTGCTGCTCGATGTGCTGTTTCTGGCCGTCGCGGGCACGCGGCTAGGCGGGCGAAACAGTCACCGCTGGTGGATGCTTGAAGGCGCAGCGATGGGCGGCGTGCTCCTGTTCGCGGCGGTGCTCGTCTCGATACCGCCCCCGTAAATGACCGGGTTACCCCTACGGCGGTTGCCGAGAATGCGGTATCCTACCCTCAGTATCCACACGCCCCACAAAATGCTGTAACTCGTGTAAGGGGGGAATTCATGACGGCGACGGCTTTTGACCGCTTCACACCGCACGCCTGCGACGCCCTTACTTTTGCGGAGGAGGAAGCGGTGCGGCTCAACCACCCGTATGTGGGCACGGAACACCTGCTCCTGGGGATCGCGCATGAGCCGGAGGGGTTGGGCGGGCGCGTTTTGAAAGGGCTGGGAGTATCCCTCACCATGCTGCGGCTCGTGGTCGAAGCGTCGTCGCAGCGGGGTGAAACGGCGGTCACAGAAGCGCGCGTGCTAGCCCCCGACACCAAAGCGGCTCTACGCGCCGCGATGGCGGCGGCAGACGATGGGGGGAACAAGTTCGTGAGCACCATGCACCTGCTCGCCGGTCTCGCGTCCGACAATGGCAACGGTGCGATGACCGCACTCCGCAGTGTTGAAGTGGACGAAGACCGGCTCCAACGGGCAATGCATCGGGCGAAAGAAGCGCCAGTAATTTATGCGAATGAACGTACCCTGCCGGAACTCACGGACGAGACTGCGATGTACATTCTGCACCTGCCCGCCGCCACGCTCACGCACCTCGCAACGCAGGCACGCACACAGAACCGTTCGGTGAGCGCGCTCATTCGTGAGGCGATTAACCGCGCGTGGCCCGAAAGCGGCGCGTTGACGGGCACCGAATAAGCGGAGTATCATTACTGCCAACAGAGAAACCGCATACGGCACCGACACAGGGAGGCAAGACATGGCAACAGTGGCAGGCGCGCGACCGATCAAAGCGCCGGGATGGTCCGGCGGGGCGCATACCGACCTCGCGCTGATTGACTGTGATGTGCATCAGGTGGTGGAGAAACTGGACCAACTCATTCCCTACCTGCCGCGCGTCTACCGCCAGCAGGCACAAGAGCAGGGCATCTCCTTTCCCGGCTCCGGCTACTTCAACATTCATAAGAACGCCGCCCGTACCGACCTCGTGACGGACTGCGACGCGCCGATGCGGAACTACGAGAGCCACAACGGGCGGCAGGTCGGCACGGACGAACCCTTTGCCCGCGCCGAACACCTCGACATGTGGAACTGCGACTACGCCCTGCTCACCGGGGCATCGGTCTACGGCGCGTCCATGCTGCCGGACCCGGACTTCGCCGCCGCGCTCTGCCGCGCCTTTAACGACCACACGATGGAGCACTGGGCCGCGAAAGACCCGCGCTGGCTCGTCGCCCTCGCGGTCAGCGCCACCGACACGCAGCTCGCGGTGCAGGAGATTCATCGCCTCGGCGACCACCCGCAGGTGAAAGGCGTCGCCCTCACCACGGGCGCACGGCTTCCCTACGGCAACCGCCACTACCACCCGATCTGGGAAGCCTGTGCGCAGCATGGCCTCGCCGTGGTCATCCACCCCGGCAACGAAGGCGCGGGCATGGCAGGGCCACCCACCGGCGTCGGCTACCCCACCTACTACATCGAGACCCGCATGGCCCGCCCGCAGATGGCAATGGCGCACGCCGTCTCCCTGATCGCCGAGGGCGTGTTCGAGAAGTACCCGACGCTTAAAGTACTCTTTGACGAGGTAGACCAGTTCTGGGCCGTGGGCTTGATGTGGCACATGGACGCGGACTGGAAGAGCCTGCGCGACCAGACCCCGTGGGTGAAGAAGCTGCCGAGTGAGTACTTCCGGGGGCACATCCGCGTCGGTAGCCAGCCGATGCTCGAACCGGAGAACCACGAGCAGTTCTTTCAGATGCTGGAAATGCTGCACGCGGACGAAA
>JAABUQ010002032.1_pt1 | contig 41191 bp, 34 predicted proteins | sample 5560001 | NCBI WGS metagenome assembly JAABUQ01 (sample SAMN10711888, study PRJNA513371) | rock metagenome | isolation source: Antarctica rocks | place: Antarctica: Victoria Land, Finger Mt nord | collected 2015-12-18
GTCGACTTGGCCGTTGGCTTTTAGGCGGAGGCCTTGCGGGTTGCGGAGGAAGGGCGGGGGGGAGGAGAATGAAGTGGGGTTGGCGTTAGTAGCGGGTGTGCTGGTGGGGGGTGAAAGGGTGGTGTTTGTGGAGGTGTGGGAGGTTGTGCGGCGGCGTTTGAGGGGGTTTGGTGGGGGAGGGAGGTAGGGGGGTCGGGGTGGTGGGTGAGTGGTTTCGTTGGGGTTGTATGTTTTGTCTTGGTGGTGGCTTTGGTGGTGGCTTTCTGGGTTGAGAGCTGGTGGATTTCGCGATGCTGACTCGGTATTTGGAGGGTTAGATTCTGTTGGACTTGCTGCAATATCTTGGGAGTCCTCAAGTATAATGGGATCATCATTTGTTCCAGCGTCCCAATGGTCTGTTTCCGTTGCAGAAAGTTGAGTGGTTGAAGCATCTCGTGCCACTGGAGGTACCTTGTTTGGACTTTGAGACTGATTCATTGGCAGATCTGATTGGGGCAGTCGCTCTAAACGAGCCATGTGAACAGGCTCTCTGGACAGCGAATCGGTAGGCACAGCTGGCCCGTCGTGGCTTATACGCTGCATAAAGTCTTTAATCATTTTCAGGTCCGACTTCAGGGCATCGACTTGGGTATGGTGACCAGTCGCTGCTACGACATCTTGAGCGAACATCTCAAAGCGATCCACTGACACAGTTTCTTGATTGGAGTCTTGATCCTGCTTGGCCTGTACAGTCTCGATGACATTCTTTATTGAAGTCAGCTCCTGGTGTAGAGCTCGTGCGTCAGCGGCGGAATGTTCTCTTTGCTCCGCCTGCACAAGCTCAATTCTGCTCTCGATACCTTTGAATCCCTGTTTTCCGGCCTGGGCGTTCAAACATGCGTCCTCTTTGGTCTGGATAGTCTTGATCAAGGTTCTGATGGAGGCCATCTCTTGAAGCAAAGTCTCCGAAGTATCCGAGACTTGAGCCTGCTTAGCCTGTAGAGTCCTAAGAAGGCCTCCAAGAGCTCTCACGTCTTGAGTCACGTCGTTAACATCAGAAGATTGATTCTGTTTAGCCTGTCCAGTCTCAACAATGGCTTTGACAGTAGCCACATCTTTGCCTAGCGTCTCCGTGTAGGATCTTTGGTCATGTTTGTCCGGCAGATCCTCAACGACGGATTTTATCCGGGCGAATTCCCGGTCCATGGTCTTCGTGCTCCGGAGCTGCTTCGTCTGCATAGTCTCGACCAAGGCCCTCAATGAAACTACCTCTCCCTGCAAAGTGTCGACCTGGTAAGACTGACTCTGCTCGGCCCGCATATTCTGAACAGTGGCTTTGATGGAGGCCATCTCCCGCAGTAGGACATGATTGGGAGCCTGATCCTTCTCTGCGCTTAAACTGTCGACATTTCTTTGAATCGAGGCGACTTCACGATGCAAAATCTCATCTCTCGGAGGTTGATCCTGCTTCGCACGCATATGCTCAAGAACCGTTTTAATAGGGCCCAATTCATGCCGCAAAGCCTCGTCGTTGAGAGACGCACTTTGATTGGCTTGCAAGCTCTGAAGACCGGCTTTCACGGAAGCCAATTCTCGGAACAAGACATGATTAGGCGCCTCGTTCTTCTCTGCCTGGAGGTCCTTGACTACGTCTTTGATATAGGCTGATTCTTGCAGCAACTTTTCATTCTTAGGAGGGTCTTGGTCTGCTTGTATGGCCTCAACAACGGTCTTCATGGATGTGATCTCCTTGTGCAGGCTATCAACAGCAGTAAGGATAAGCTTGACATGTCGTTCCTGTGCACGAGCCGGATCAACCAGGCTGAATTGAGCAACACCATCGTGGGCACGGGAAGGTGTAGACTGTTGTTGCCTCGGAAGCTTAGTATTTGACACTGAACCGACAATGCTAGGTGCTCTTGAAACGTTTCGAGATTTGACAAAACTTGGCGCTCTGGGTTTAGTGTTCATCAAAGGCGTGGCGGGCACGCTGGGCATGTGGTTTGTTACCATCCTCGGCTCTACGAACGTGTTGGTGATGATTGAATTTAATTTCATCATTGACAATTTTAGAAGGTAGTGATCTCTGGGGCTTTGGTAAGCCCTCATCCATATCCGGAAACAAACGAAGAAAGCGTCTCGTAACATGTCGAACAGGAAAATTGGCACATAAAGTCGGAGGGCTTCTCTTCAAATTCATTTTCAGGAAGCGAAGAAATAGGATACTCATACCGAAGCCACTCCCTGCCTACGGCGGTACTGACGCAATGCATGCCCACCACGGCCTTGCAAGTCTTACAACAGACTCTTCTTGCAATCAATACTCCCGATGGTAACTCTGAAGCCACTGGACCGGGAGAATCTCTCTCACTATATTGGATGCCAGGATGTGAGAAAAGTTTTGCGTTGTCGTATGCGAAAAGCCCATGAGGCATATAGATCCATTCGTTGGTAGAAATGCAGAGGACAGTCTCACATTTGTTACAGATACAACTGATCAAATATGCAGCTGCTGCCATGTTACGCGTTGAGAGGTTGAAAATACAGCTTAAAAAAGGGTTTCGAGGCTCAGAATGACATGCTGAAAAGGCGACCTCGGGACATGAAGTTGGCGCGTCGTACATGTCCACTCCCGCTAGGCCCAATTTGGCATCCAATGCAACCAGTACTCTAATACCATCATGTTCAGTGTTACATGCCGAAGTCTCAATGATAGGCTGCTATCTATCAAAATCCATCCCTCCCACTTCAACCAAAAACTCCAAGTTCTTTGCTAGCCCATCCTTATCCAACCCTGCTCGCGATTTAGACTGCAATCTTGCCATCCCTTCCCGAATACGCCCTGATTCCCCTGCCTGGCAATCCCTCCAAGTGCATGTTTTTCCTTGCCCGCAGACTTGCACTGCTCCCGTATATGACGACATCTTCCTTCCCAACCAGTAAAGTTCAAACAGGGACTGAATCCTCGTTCTTGGGGGAAACCTGCTCTCCCTTCAACGTTCGCACGGATCCTCCACGTACAGAGGAAAGGTAGTGTGAAGGTGAAACCACTGTTTTTCTTCTTCTATGATCCCCTTTTCTAAATACATACAACGAAGCGTACCGCTCCACTCGAACGGTGAAGCCAAAGCTCCGCGGTGCTGGTGAGCAAGTGAGCAAGGGTGAAGAAGCCATCCGTACATCATGTTCGAGGTCCACACGCCTGAGAGCAAACCTCGCTCCACCCCAACCATAATTTCCCACCCTGTAGCCCAGAGTTTCGCACCCAAACACCAGATCACAGATCTCGGAAACATCCATTCATGCATGCAGTTCCCCCTGCTCGGATCCTTGCACTCTCACAACGTCCCGTTTTCTCGCCACCAGGCGTTCGGGTCCAGAGCGAGAAGAAGCCTGGATAGTAATAGAACAAGCAAAGTACACGCGTTGAAAAAAACAACAACCGAACAGGAAGAATAAGAATAGAGTTGTGCCCGCGTTGTTGTTGAGCCGGAAGCCATGAAAACCGAGTCCCCGGCTATTTCTGGGGGTTCAAAAATGGAGTAAGAATGCAATGCGGCTTGCCGCGGACGCCGATGCGAACCGAGAAAGAAGTCAAGCCGCCCGTGGGTGTCGTGATCGTATTGATGAAGTTTTAAGGGTAGATCAAGGTGGTATTTTGTGCGGAATGAAGTAATATAATATATGCCGTAATCCGAGAAAGTGAAATGGTGCGCTGCGATTGAGTGCATGCCGTCGTAGGATTCGTTCAAGTCTCATATTCAACGACGCTCCTCAGTATACTGCACCCCCTGCATACTGCTCGAAGCAGCAGCAGTACCATTGGTGCCATTCGTGAGCGGGGGTAATGATCTTGATGGATCCCCACCCAAGATAGTGCTAGGACTTGGGAAGTGCGCAGGCTGCTGGGGGTGCATGGCGGTGGCTGTTTGTGGTCGAGTTTGTTCTCGGTAGTGTTGCATCTCCTGCGATAGGTGATAGTTCTCATTCTGCATTGTTTCCATCTGTCTGCGCATTTCATCCATTTGCTGGGAGAGTTGTTGAGCTTTAATTTGGGCTTTGGCACCAGCGCTGGCAGCAGTCTCCATGTTTTTGATATGCTCGGATGCTGCAAAAATCTCAGCGATGGGATTGGAAAGCAGGCGGACAAGTGAATGCGGAAGTACCTTTGGACAGAATCTCCCACTTGCTCGACTTGTTGCCATGGCTGGCTGGAATCTGTGATCGTAATTGATCGAAAAGTGACTTCATCTCCGTTCGACGCTTTCGCTCAGCCATTTTGTGGCTTGCCCGAAGAGCTGGGGTACGGCTGTATGGCGAGCTTGCATCGTTTGGAGAATCCGGATCGTTCGAGAGATTGCTCATATGCTTGTTTTGTAATGAATGATGATGCGTGCCGGGCATATCGGGCATGTCCGGCACGTCTGGAATGTCTGCAAGGTGCATCAGCAACCGGAGAATGGTAGGAGCTCATGTGGAAATAGATACCTTCATCGAGCCTATGTTGGCCCATAGGCAGCTTAGAGTCGTTGGTGACAATACTGCTGGTGATCGACGTGTGGCCGCTATTACGACGAGATAGCATCGTCGACCCATGGCCCTCTGCACTACCGCTCGAACGATTCGATGGTGGCATGTCCGGATCAGGGAAGGCATAGGGTTGACCGGCGGTAGGATTCTCAGCATTATATACCTCCTTTATGGGATTGGCACTGATAATTGGAGCCGTCCTTGATGAATACGCTTGGCGGGACTCGCCGGGATATGGGCCTAGTGGTGACAGTGGTTGGTGGATTGAAGAAGTACCCGAGTTGCGTACGCCATTCGTTTGCTGCGGGATGCCGCGCTCACGTTGCAAGCTGACTGCGATTGATGACTGCGATGGTTGAGGGCTGTTGGTATAAGGAGAGCTCACACTGTTGATCTGCAGATTGCCAAAACCTTTGTTGACTTGGCTACCGAGACTGCTGCGGCGAGAGTCTTGTGAGGGAAATTCATGGCTGTCACGGTATTGCGACGGATCTTGCTGATGCTGATTGATGGCTGGAAGACCCGAGCTGTGGTGTGGAGGTGCGAACCCCGGAGACGCCTGGGAAATGCCGGAAGAATGTCCGTGGTGCCCGTTTTGATACTCGGCAGGATAAGAAGTTGCTCCAAGCTGACTCGAATTGGAGGCACGGTGAGGTGAAGTAATCGAGGAGGAGTAGCCACCATTGCCAAACCCAGACGAGTACGCTGATGAACCCACAAGTTGATATTAGCCAGGCAATTGGAAGAGGGAGGTCTGGGTACGGAAGGCGGGTGCAATTCCAGATCCCAGGGTTGTTACTTACGGGTGCTCTGTGGATTGCTTCTCCAAGGATCCGACGAACGATTGACAGATTGATATATGTTGGGAGAGGAGGGATTGTTGACGGGCGGGTTGGTCAAGGTTGCAATTGAAGGCAATTGGGTCGGTTTGACACCATTAGTCTGTGAAGGAGAGGCAGAATTGTCACTAGCCTCCCAGATGCGGGACGGATGGTTGGACATGGTGGACAGTCAGAAGAAATCGACCTTATGCAGCACACATTAGCTATTGTCACGAGAGCGCATGGCGGCGGGTCAAGCATACCTGGAGGGTGTTGAGCATGTACTGATTGTGTATGGCTCGTGGTAGAATGTGTTAGAATGTGCTGCGTGGTGAAAAGGTGTGAAAGCGTGAGTGAGGAATGCAGAACGTGGGCGCACGTTGTCGTTCGACCACACGAATTTGTGTAGAATGTATTGGGGATGGCAAGATTGTCTGAGCTGAGTTGCTGCAACGAGGGGGAACGAATGTAGTCGAGTCGAAGCGTTGCGAGAGAGAGAGGAAGAGTGTGTGTCGGTGCGTGTGGGCGTGTGTGTGAGGAAAAGAATTCGAAGAGCGAGCGAAGTAGAAGTATTGGAGTTGGCGCAGAAATATGCAGCTGGTACCGAGCAATTGGGTTGTTGAATCGAGACCCTCACTCGCCAATTCTTGTAATCGACCAGCCTCTTGCGGTTTTTGGAGAACGAAGGCCCAAGGTTTCGACAGCTGATGGTCAAAGGCGCTATGCCATTCCGAATCGAAGCTGTTGGGGCAGTCCGCAATCAAGGAGATGGCTTCAGAATCTGGCCCAGCGCATTCGCGGACCGGGGCTTCAGATCTCAATGATGTGTACTGTTCTTCGCTCGTGCGATTCGAGACGGCAGGTGCAGCCCCTCATATGTGTATACCCGTCCAGCAGCCTTTTGCCAACTACAAAGGCATTCTGCCTTCTCCAAAGTGCGGTGGACCCAGTGCGATTAAGGGCACAGGAGAAGTGAGTGGCATGCAGAGGATGGGTCGCTTGGTGAGGGAATGCTGGGTGAATGGTTGAGTGGGTATGCTTTCTTTGGGTGGTGGAAGTGGAATGGGGGAAGGTGGTAGAGTCGGAGTGGACTGGATTGGACTGAACAAGTGGTGAAGTGGGCAGGGTTGTGGAGATGGACTAGTGCTTGCAAGAAAACAGTCAGTCGCCCCTCTTGCAGCCAGTCAATTCGCAGGTTCTCTCGTAGTCACCTAAGGTAGAGTAAGGTACGTACTTTAGGTACCTTAGGTAAGAAATCCCTTCTTGCAAAGTTTAGTGCCCTTGCTTCTAGGCATGCAGTCTCGGCGAGGGGGGGCAGGGAAGATCACGATTCGGATCGTTCAAAGTCTGCAGTGTCACTACCAAACGGAGGGGGGCGTGACCGGCATACTCTATCCAAAACTACCCATTAATATTCTCAATATCAATGTCTATCTCTATACTCCTACTGCTACCTACACACATTCTCCTTCCGCTGTTCCCCCCTGTTTGCCTTGAGTTTTCTTCAAACAAGACCCTTCCCTGAAGATTGCGCAGGGCGGGTTTCAAGCTTCCCCTTGAAGAAGGCAGCGAGAAGCATCTAGAAGGGAACTAAGGTCGCAAGAGGGATAGTCGGTTCGCAGTGGAAACTGGATAAGGAGTCTTGATTTGTTAGGGATTAGAGGGGAATTAGAGGCCGCTGGGCCTTCGCCGTCTCGGCCTCTGATTGCTGCGATTTGTTAGTACCCCCCCCCTTGGCCTTGCGTCAAGCGTATTGCCCTCGTGGCACAAAAACGTGGGCCCCCAGTCCAGTTCTTTGTCTCACCGTCTCACCTTTCATTGCACAAGCCCCCAAGTCCAACTCGGCCGCAGGCCATTTGCCCATTCGCCCGCCGCCTCTGCTTTGTCATGAGGTAATATTTTGGTCTTTTCCCCTGTTGTGTGCGCATTGCGATTGCGATAGCTGGTCTGCCCCACCCGTGGCCATGATCCGGTCTGCCAAGCGATCCAATCATCCCCGCTAGCATCCCACAGCTGGTGTGCCAGTTTACTCAAGACGGCCCAAGCTTGGAAGGGTCATTTCGCTGGGCGTTATATCGAGTTCTGCCTACTAATTCCTTCCTGCAGTGGGATGCATCAAAGCAAGCGGAAATGCAGGGATACCTCCGTCGTTGAACTGGTGTTGGAAGTCGGCTCCAGCGTGATCCTTTTCTTCTTGATTGTCTATCATATCGATCCCGGATGGTCCCGGCAATCATTCCATCTCGATTTATAGGAGAGATCTAATGCATACTTTGGTTGAGATGCGATACTCTCCACCATAATCCTTTACAGCTCCAGCCCCGTCCGCTTTCACTGCTGTTTGAGAGGGGGGTGGCGGAGTGTGGCGGATGACTCCCTTGCTTGTGGAAGTGAGTGGGAAATGTATTCCAAGCCTGACCACATCCCAACGATTCACGCAATCCTATCTCCTCACAATGCCAGTCATCCGTATATGGGACATTGAGGATGCATGCATGCCAACATGATATCTTTTCGAATTCTATACATTGTACGGTCTGATGTTGAATGGAAGCTGAAGCAGGAAAAGATCATCACTCGGCAGATCGCTCAACGCTCCGGGCCGGCCGAGGCATCCTTACCTAAGGTAAGGTAGTTGTTTTATGCGGCTAAGGATGTCTAGAGAGTGAATCTTCACTCTAAGCTAAGGGGATCAATCGTAAAGGTCTTCAACTATTTGAGAAGTTGTGAATGAATCACGCACTGGAAAGTCACAAGATGGTATGACTCGCCAATCAGATGCTTGTGTGTACCTTAGTTCATGCATGGCCGTTGAAACCCTTCGGTACCATGCAAATAGTCAAACAAATTGCAAGCGACGCGCAGTTTCATTTAGTCATCATCGTCGCTCGAACTCTCCTCGATAGGAGCAAATCCATGGGTATCGTCGTGATCTGTCGTATCATCATCCACATCGTCTTTCCCCTCCTCTTCATCCTCCTCCCACTCCTGCTCATCAAGCTCAAATTCCCCAACCACGTCCCATCGATCCCCCTGGGCCTGCCGGCTCACATACTTGACAAATCGCATGGTGCCTCGATCTCTCAACACGACACCAAGCCGGTTCCACCCTGCGGGCATGCTGAACAGTACCCCATCGTCATCCTCATCTTGCGCTTTGTAGATCGCTGGGTCTGATTGGGATTTCTTAGCCTTCGTAGCACGGGCACCCGTACTCAGATCCGAAGGCACTTCGACGCCATGATCGCTTCCTTCTTGTACCTCGTCGTCTGCATCATCGCCGGCCATGTATGCTAGGTGGCCACCCACACCGGAGCTGTCTCCGCTTTGCGTTCCTTCAACTTCTTCTTTGCCCTTGCTTCGATCTTCTTCAGGCTCAATGTTCGAAGTTTCTTCACCGTCCCAACCTGGTGAGGGTGTGGTAGCTAAGCATAATTCGAGTCTTGGGTTATCATCCTCATATCCTTGAGCAAGCGTGTAATCCTGCCCACGACGGAATCGACGCGCTACAGCATCGTACGATTTGACGGTCTGACCTGTGGCCAATTGAAGCCATTTTCGGAAGGCCTGGGAGGGGACAAGCAATCTGAGGAGATCTTGGATTGGCGATAACGTTGCGTCCGAAGCAGATTGGAAAAGGAATCGATGCTTGTGGGGCGGGCGAGCAACAGTCCAAGAAGAGCTTTTCTGGATCTTCGTAGCCGTAGGAGGCAAGTCCTCTGATTCTTGAGTATTGATGTATTTGCGGAGCGAGTCCGAAAATTTGCTGGATAGGAACGTATCAAGGCATAGTGAGCTTTCTTCGTTGAAGATGCTGGCGACGGATTCCAGAGTGTCGGGGGTAAGATAAGTAGGAGCGATATATTTCAGTAAGAAGTCGAGGTCTTCTTCCGAAAGAGCTATATCATCCTGTGAACCTGATGGTGTAGGTAGGCCAATGTCCTTGGTGGGTTTGTTGGGAGCTTTGTAGCGTAAGGGTGAAGCCAGTGGTAAATCGTGCTTATCTCCCTTGCCTTGCAACTGCATCAGACTGCTCTTTTCAGCAAGTCGTTCTTCCAGTCCCTGTTCGTAGCCCTCTTCGCCCTCCTGTGGTATGTGATACCATCCGCTGATCGCCATCCTGACTCTCCTCTTGTCTCCGTTTTCGTCTTCTGCCGTGTCTGAAGCGTAGACCTCCTCCACATCATGAAAGCTCTCTCCTGGCTGTACAGCAAAGAAGCTCAATTGGTTGAAGGCGGGAGGTATCGATACGCTCCAATCGGGTAATGGAACTTTGATTTGTTTCCCTTCATCGCCTGTGAATGTCTGCGTTGGGTATAATCGTAGTGCCCCTCCCCATTCCTTCTTCCAAGGTGTGTCCGGATCTGTCAAATATAGGATGTAGCTGACCCTTCGGCTTCCAATCACATCGTCATGGCAAAGCAGATGACATCCTGGCGTGTAGACGTTGATGGCCATGTCCGTCTTTTTCCCAGACAGCGGGCCCGAGCCAGTAACGGTAGAGAGATAGACTCTGAAGTCCGGCGAATATAGTGCATTGCGGAGACGGAGAAGCGAAGGCAGAAGTTTGAGGGAGGAATCGTCGAGACCATCAAGATTGGCAAGGTCTCCTGATTGGTGGATCTTGTATATATCGGTTTCTTTCGGGGTGAAGGATAGCGCCTCCTGAATCTCTGAACGCACATTACGCAAAAGATCAGGTGAGATAAGCTCTGATATCACGCCATGCTTATACCTGAGGTCTGTCAGGTTCACAGCCTCATCATCTTTTCACCGATTGATCACTTACGGGTCAGAGCCACTATATCGCTTCTTCTGCTCCTCAAGTGTTACTTGATCGAAGAGACCCTCCCTAAACAGACTCTTCGTTTCATCGTGGGCCTCTTCATGCGCAGCTTGTTTCTTGGCCGGCCTCGAACTGGGTTCGTCGTCATCGGCCTTTCGCTTCATTGGAATGAAATAGGAGACACGAATGGGATATCAACGTCTTCAGCTTGTTATGCGTTTGAAAACCTTCCATGCCTGAGGCTGATGCGCAGCGCCGGGTAGCCAAGGGGTGACATGGAACAGCAGATGGCTTAAACAACCTACCTGTGGAGAAGAGTTGTACTAAGTTGACTTTCCTCCTTTCCAAGATTGAAAGATCCATAGCTCTTGGATAGACTTGAAGTCACTGTGGAGCTTGTGACCACAACTTCCCATTCACCTCAATGTAATGTACACATTGTAGCGTTTCTAACCCTCTATCTACCATGCATCCATGCTTCAATACCTCCCAATCATCCTGCAATGCCTCATTAACTAGAAATCAAACTCCCCCCTGAACTGCTCAACATCTATCCCCGTCTGCACCTTCTCCACGAGATCTCTCCTTCCCATACTCCCAAACACCCTCCTCAAAGTCTCCAATAGATTCGTGCTCTGATTCATGCCAATCATCCGTTCAACCTCCCCTTGATCAAGATTGCTATTTGCTGGATCTTCGCCCATGACCTCTTTGACTCTCTCGATGCCCTCTCGTTCGACAACGCGATGCATACTTAATGCGCCGAGGAGGTGCTGTGCGGCTTGCTCGTAGACGCCAATGTTGATGCAGGAAACGCCAAGGTTGTACCTTGCCCGGACAAAATTCGGATTCAGCGTTAAGGCTTTTTCATAGGCAGCGATGGCTTCTTCGCTGCGACCGCTATTTGCTAGTGTTGCGCCCAATCGGTTCCAGAGGAGGTGGGCTTGCTGAGGTTCATTGCTTAGGCCCTCCTCTGTGCTGGCGAGGGCGGCTTCAAAGCAGTCTACAGCTTTGCTGTATTCCTCTGCCCCGTAGAACAGTACCCCGAGGCCAACCTGCACGTCTGGGTCCATGTGCTCGCCATCTGGGGAGAGCTGGGCAGCGCGGATGAAGAGGTTAGTGACCTTCTCGTGGAGGAGATGTCGATCTGTGAATCCGATATCGTTATCAGGAGTCAAGTCATCAGTCGAAATGATTGTGGGGTATTTGGTCGCAAGCCAGCGCTCCAGAGTGCGGTAGGCTGTAGAATCGTAACCCTCATTTGTGTAGGAAATAGCAAGACCCATCAGAGCAGGAAGGCTCGTGGAATCGATCTTGAGGGCTTGTTCCAGCGCACGAATGGCAGCTGATTCCTTTTCGTTCTGAGCTTGTGCGTTGCCGAGCTGAGTCCAGGCTTCGACGTGTTGTGGATCTTGCTGGACAGCAGCTTCGAACGCGAGAGAGGCGAGCGAAAGATTGCCGCCTTGATGCAGAATTTTTATGCCTTCCTCAAACGGGTTCTTAGTGGCTGTGAACGGATTATCTTCCTCAAACGTGTAGTTACCAAGCTGAGGATCTCGAAAGGAATCGGTAAAATGGCTGTCGAAGCCATCCCAGGTATCAAAGTCGCGTAGAGGGACCTCGTCACCCATATGCAGGCCCAATTCCTCTTCTGTCATGGATCTAGCAGCCTCTGTTTCAGCTTGTATCCCACGCCAGACCGACTCAAAGTCGCCATATTCATTGGTTTCGGAGAGGACTGACCTGTCCATTTGATCCAGATCAGCTTCCATTGCTGCATTGGCTGCAGCATCCAGATCGCGTTGCTCTGTTGCATCCATCTCTGCGAACTGTTTCTCCCAGTCCTTCTCATCAAGCTCGACCATTCGGCCTTTGCCTTTGCCATTGACCTGCGGCTCTGACGGTCTCCTTTGCCACGCTGCTGGCCGGAACTGGGATCCCATAGTGCCCATGTTCAATCCGTAGCCCACCCCCATAGGTCTTTGGAAACCGTTCATCCCTTGCTGCATTGGCAACGAGGGGCTACTGATTCGTGGAGAAGCTTCTCTTTTCATTTGCTCATATCTCTGAAATTCAGCAGGTGAAAAGCCTGCTGGGACAAAGCCTCCTATTTTCGGCACTTGGAAAGCTGCCTCCATGTGCGCTTGTTCTGCAGGATTGAATTCACCGGCCCATTCTGAAGAGCCAGGTCGTGAAGAGTTCATGCGATAGCCGTCGAGGTCTCGCCGCATCTGTTCCATAGCAAAGGGTTGGGGAACATCTTGTGGTAGCTGTCCATTCTGTTGCAAGAAGCTTTGCATCATCTATCACTACTGTCAGTGTGTCTTGTAAACCCATACACATTGGAGTGCGCCTGGCAAGGTTTGTGTGACCAACCTCATCTTGCCCGGACGCGTGCCTCTGGCTTCGGAAGCTATCTTGTAGCCCTGAGGGACCTGAACCCACGAGCCGATCCCTTTGCAAGGACTTGTCATCTTGTGTATGCTTCATGAACTGGCTCAGAGGGTTGCCAGCCGTGGAACATTCAGCACCACCCATGAAAGACATCTTGCTGTCCAAGCTTGAGGAATTTGTACTGGGGCGTGAAAGGAAGTCGCGACCGGGTAGTGTTGACTCTTGCCTGCGTTGTGGTAGGTAGGAAGTGTGGGGCAAGATAGTGTGATGAAGTAGAGAAAGCTGTCAGCCGAGGTGCTACGAACAGCCTCATTGCTATATAGACATGCTTATTGATAAGGCGACGCCGATAATATTAACCCTGCGTTCAGGGGCATCCACTCAATGTCTTTGTACGCGAAGTACTCAGCTTGCTCTTGACCAGTAATTTTGTTCTGATTCAACGACAAGCTGGAGCACAGCAGTAGTGATGTTCATTGAATTTCTAGCCTGATCTTATATCGCACGTCGTCTCTGATAGCAACCAAAATTTTCCGTATCATTCAATCCCTCGCTAGCAATATCCCCGAATCTCGAGGCCCAGGACATATGCTCTGATACATGCATCTCCCTGCACATCCTGATACCGGGCACCATGGTTCATCTCTTGATAAAGTATTCCTCGATAGCGGCAGCAGTTTTGGTCGGTCTTTACGCTTGTTTGCTGGGACTACTCACAACGTCTTTCTTCCAAGCCCATGTAGTCTATCTCCATAAAATACAAATGACTTGGTTCAAGGATCTCGATGTTCCTGAAAGCTTTGGCTTCCTACGTGGCCAGACGACCCCATTCTCCATACCGTCCTCGACTGGCGATACGCTGTACGCCTGGCATATCCTGCCCGTCGAGTCTTATCGTCAGCATGAGGCCGCTCTCATCGCGGAACCCGCTGGATTCGCTTTGGATGTGGCATCTCGTTTCGCCTTCCAGCTCCTACGTGACGATCCTGATGCACGATTGGTCATTCACATTCACGGAGCTGCAGGTACCGTCGGGTCAGGCTACAGGGTTCCCAATTATCGTGCGCTCTCGGCCGGGCAACCCAGGAGCATTCATGTCCTGACGTTCGACTATCGAGGTTTTGGACGCAGTCGCGGCACTCCATCCGAGCGTGGACTTTGTCTTGATGCCATAGCGGTGGTTGAGTGGGCCGTAGAAACCGCCTGCGTACCGCCATCCCGGATCCTCATCTTCAGCCAGTCCCTGGGGACTGCTGTGAGCCTTGCTGTTTCAGAGCACTTTGCCTTGCAATCTCCGCCCATTTTGTTTGCAGGCCTCATTTTGGTCGCCCCATTCGTCGATGTGGCGACGCTCGTATCGACATATCGTGTTGCGGGTTCCATCCCTATTCTATCGCCGCTGGCCAGGGTTCCGGTGCTGTTCGAATATCTCAGCAGTTTCATACATGATAAATGGTCGAGCAAAGACCGTATCGCAGGATATGTACGGACCAACGAGGGGAATGGGGAGAAATATCGGCTGAACCTGATCCATGCCGAGGATGATTATGATATCCCTTCGCATCACACAGAAGTGCTCTTCTGGCATGCCGTCAATGCTACGTTATCCCGAGGGATCACTTATGACGAACTTGAGGAGGTGAAATATAAGTCCAGGAGGGATCTGGGAGCTGCAGGGTCTATCATGGAATGGCGAACGGAGAATGGCCTTATCAGGGAGGAGATATCAAAGACCGGCCTACACGATGTTATCATGGGCAATCCGGTCATTACGATGGCTGTTATGCGCATATTTGAAGATGCGGATCCCTTGTTCAAATAATCTCCTATGGAAATGAGGGGAAAGAGTAGAAAAAATAACGTGGAGCTAGTTGTGTTTGAGAGGGCTTCTTAGATACGAGCCTATGCTGATTATATATTGCGTTACTGCCAGGGCTGTTCTCGACGTTTACAGCTCTATCACTGGCATAATGGTGTTTCGGGTACATTCATATTTCTTATGTTTGTTATATCGATGTGAAAGTACTTGTATATCATCCTTGCTTAGGGAGCATCGACAGGACGCAACAAGACGAGTGCATGCAGGGACAGCATGGAGATCCTCAGGATGTAGCGTGTACAATGAGTGCTCCAGGCTGATACCCTAACTCACACCCAAGTCCTCTGTCTATTCAGAGCACCCCCTTTTCCCGTAGAGATAACCTCGTCCTCAACTTCTGTTTGCTTCTTATCTCTTCCAGTCAGGCCCGCAAAAGTCGGTCACGTCGTGGAAGTTGACATCGATGGAACAAAGATTGAGCCGGCCTGAGCATAGTGTGAGGGAAAAGGCCACTTAAGGTCCAAGCCAATTTGAATCCTCAGGAAGAGGCTCTGGAGACTGCTCCGTTACAAAACGTGAATCCAATAAGTTGATACGTTGTAGGTCTCATTGATAGTGGGATCAGAAGCCCTGAACGCCGCAATAACGCCACCTATCATGACGATCCGGCTGAGAAGATATAGTGCCGGCGACACGAGGCTGACGATGGTCAGCGGGCCGCCACACCGGACAACGACCTTTTCGAATTGTATGAATATCAGCATGGAAACGACCGAGACCAGCGCTGCCACACGCCATAGCCACTGCTCCACCTGCGTTGGGAAAACCGTTTTCCAGGAAATGAGATGGAGCGCGCCGAACGAAACTCCGAAAAGACATATGAATGGCCAAAGGATCTTGGAGTGATACAACTCAGGATCCCAGTATGCAACCACGATCTCTTTGGCAGGAGTTGTGCGAACCCCCGGCCAGCAAGAGGAACGTCTCTCCTTGAGATTTTCAAGACTCTCATTATCGCACGCACCAGCTTGTTTGGTTTTCTGCAAGGCCGCTCTTCGCTGCGCTTCCTGTATGGACTTTTGCTTAGCTTTCTCTTGGGCCTCTTGCAATTCTTTGTCCTCGGCTTCTTTTTCAAACACTCGAGGTGTGAGATACCAGATCGTCCAGAGAGAATCTTGCTTTCCTATGCCCTCATCATCAAACGCGTGGCTGACAGCCATGGATTCGAAGGTCGTCTTCTGCCCCAGAGGCATATCCGGCAGGTCGACGATGGATGGAGTCATGACATCTTTCGGTTTGACCCACCAGAAGAAGTAGGTCACCGCAAACAACGGGATATAGCTGAAGGTCATTGTTTCGAGTTGAGAGAGGGGGAGTGCATGAGCAAGTCGCATTATGCTCTGGGCCACGAACCAGCACACTTGGCCGAGCGCCAACAGTTTGGCGGTCCCGTCTGCATTGCTCTTGTCATGTATGTTCTCCTCAGATAGGCCCCAAAGTGCGTGGTCGTCCCACTTAATTAGACCTTGCTCTAGCAACCAAGTATATTGGTTTGGCCATATCACTTTCTCGCCCCGTGAGGTTCGGTATCTAAGGGCGAGCATACTTATATAGAAGGCGTGAACGAGTTTCAGAGATCCTCCCGTCAACCCTGCGCAGCTCTGCACCATCTTTTGCGCTTGGCTCCATTCCTGGAGTCCCTCCACGGCCATAAATTCGGGCGCGATAATAGTCTTAAGGAGCAAGATGACCTTGTGCAGCCTGTAGAGAAATGGACGCTTACAGACTCGCGCATGTATAACAACCCAGGTGCATAAGAAGATGGTGAAGACGCAGCTGACGATGAGAGCTAGTGTCCCACGTCCTGAAGATTCAGGAACCCAACCAACCAACGCTTGTGCTGTAGGCGATGGACTCGAGCTGCATCCCGAGCAAGAGGCTAGATTCATAGCAATGACTTATGCCCTCCGCCAGCTCTTGCGTCATCGGATTAAGGAAGCTCGGCGACGCAACGTATATGCATTGACTAAAAAAGTGAACAATGCTCATCCCAATCGATCCCAACTTGAGAGACTTATACATGGCCCTTGACGAGATAGAGAAGATATGAGGTCCTACCGAACTTAAGACCCCAATCATGATTTAGCACGCCGATGAATTAGTGGCTTGTATGCAGAGTAATGTGAAAGGTGGGCGCCAAGCGGAACACTGGTTCATAATCCTGAGCGCTTACACGTGTTTAGCAAGACGGGCCAATCGGTCAAGAACCTCCCCGTGCTTCATTCGCTGAGGCTTGAGCATAATGGATGTCACCCTGCGCGAGTAGCTACACGGAGGCGCCTTCACGAATCCACTGCCAAAAAAAAGCCTGCATCTTGCATTACTCCTTGCCCCCTTTCCTGGGCATTTCCCCGGTGTATACTGCAGGTACACAGTCATCCACCACAGCCAATGTAATGTTTAGGCTGTCCGAGTCGTATGGGCTGGCATTCGGTTTCTGCATATGTAGGGAGTATTGGAACAGATGTCAAGATGACCACAGTGCAAGATTAGAAGGACGCCGACCGTAATACCAACGCTAGCCGAATACGGCACCACGCGTTCAACAAGCGGCGCCTCTCACTTGCACTCCAGCTCCATCTCCACCATCGAGACAGAGAGCAAGATCTCAAAGCCCATTAACATCCCACCCCTTCTAATCGAGCATCCCCCTCCATCTCTCCACTCTCCATCCAATCCAAACAATGCCAACCCCCGAATCCGAGCTCTTCCTCGCCAAAAAGCCCAAAGTCCCCCCAACCTTCGACGGCGTCGACTACGCCGACACACCGCGCCTAAAGGCAGCTCAAGATGCGATCATAAGGGAGCAATGGGTCAAGAGCATGATGGCGCGACTGGTGCGGGATGAGCTGGGGAAGTGCTATAGGCGGGAGGGGGTGAACCATTTGGAGAAGTGTGGGATGTTGAGAGGTAGGTTGAGCTTCTCTCTAAGAGGGGATGTGGCTTTGAGGGAAGTGGGTTGTTGGGGGGCCGGGGGGGTGTGGGAGGGGAAGTTGGGATGGATGGAATGGGCGTAGGCTGATGTGTTGGACAGAGCGGTATTTCGAGGCGCTGAAGGATGCGAAGGTTAAGGGATACCTGTTTGAGCAGCAGAATTATGTGCCTAAGGACCCATGATGGCTGTGGTGGAGGATTTGAGTGAGGAAATATTCCCTACGAAAAACGAGGATTGTATATACTACGGAGGATTTGGGGCAAAGGGATCTACAAGCAACAGCATTGTCGGAATCAATGCCATGGCTGCAACGACGGGGTGGATTGCATTAGAAATAAGAGTTTTCGCTTGGGCCTGTGTGAGAGCCTCCAGGGAACGCCCCAGGAGGAGCATCGCCTCCGCCCTCTTCCTCATCATTACTGCTGTCTTCGCCGCCAGCTACATCATTGGGTTCCGGCGGTGCTCGCATGCGTGTCAGCGTGTCCTCATCAAGGCACGGAGGCACAAATGGCCTGGTTGAGTGGATGTCTCTCCCTGACGGCATGCTGGCCATAAGAGGATCCGAGGGGGGTACCACCTGTGTATTGATCTACTGGCGTGTCAGGAAAACAGGTGGACAGTCAGAACCAAGGGCTGGACGTACTGTATCATTCATCTTATTCCACTTCTGGTCCAGCATCTCAATGATTCTCGATTCTTCTAGTCGCCCAGCATCACTGCCCCATTCACCACCCTTCTCGATCTTTTTATCCTCTCTGCGTTCGCTCCAGCCTTTTTTCAGCTTTGCAAGTCCTTTCATTTTAGATCCATCCTCGGACGTTCCTCCGAAGCCTAATTGCTTCTTGCCTCCTACCAGCCAAGCAATACCCTGTCCGGTCTCGCCTCCTAGTTCAGCATCAATGCCAAAAAATCTACATGCCTTTGCTTTCGAGGTTTTCTTCAAGTCATTGACGTATCTAATCAATGCAGCATCCACGCGACCAGACGCACTCAACATCGCCTCAGCTTTGCTGGTGTGCTCCGCTGCGGCAAGACACAATCTAGCAAAGAGGTGAGCACGCACTTTGGGGATCTCGAGAGGCTTTATCATCCAATCTTTGTCATTCTTATTGCGATCCTGTGCCACGACTGCAGGATATGGGTCGTCTTTCAAAACAGCGAGAAGTGTTGCTTCGGCAAGCGCCAGCGCAGCAAGACCACCTTGTGTCTGGGAGAGCGTCTCGATGACGGCTGAGGATGCATCTGTTTCTACTGCCCGAGATGCGAGATAATTATGGATTGAATTGGCTTGGAGGAGAAGCTTGGTTGCCGCCGCGATGATTGAGGTTCTCTGCTCCGCTTCCGGCATCATGGAGGCATATAAAGCGTGCAGCTGAGACCTGGCTTGGAGTGACGAAGTCTCTGCTAGTGTGTTGATAATGAAGAATACCTCGTAATCCAAACCCTTGCCTCTTATGCGGGGAGCTTCTCGCCCGGGTATCGTCGATATCAAGGTGGTCCGCCACTCCACTTGAATCTCTTTCCGAAGAGACATATCGACCTCTTCATTGTCGACAGGTCTTCCACTGAGCCCGGCGTCTAGAGCAAAGAGAAAAGGGAGATAGTCATTGAGAGCAGCCGAGACTGCGCTTAGGTTTGATGATTTCGAGGGAGCTGTCAACCGTTTATGTTTCTTCAAAACACTACGAAGAACATTACGGTATGTTGTAGCCGTCTGCGGTAGGGAAGGATGTGTTACGCTGCTCAGATAGGTTGGGAAGGAAAGATTTGAGGAGGTAGGTAATTCGAATAGAAAGGACATATTGTTTAGCAATCAACCCATGATGCCGCACAATCAACGATATTCATGATCAGGTACGGTACGTAAGAAATGATTGGAGCAAGCTTTATGTCGCAGTTGAACACCAATTTTGTTGAACCACCAATCAACTGATGTTAGATTGTTAATCCAACTAACGATTTACTGTTTAACGTACTGCTGTAGGTGATTGGCCAATCAACCGCAGTAATACCTTAGGGGGCTTGGCTGGTGGCTGGGAACCGTACTGACACCGTATTGACACCGTTCCTAATTTGGAACGGTTAAACGAAAGCATTTGGTCTGGAGCTGGTATCATATAATAAACGTATATATATATAAACTAGAATTTCTTAAATTACGTATTATTTATATTACCATAACTTAAAAAAAAACGGTTATGTTTATGTATTATTACGGAAAGATTAAAAGTTTAAATTTTTTTACGCTTTTTCTTTTTTAGACTTTTTTTTGTTTATTTATTATTTTCAATATTAATTATTAATTTTTAATTTTTAATTTTTAATTTTTAATTTTTAATTTTTAATTTTTAATTTTTAATTTTTAATTTTTAATTTTTAATTTTTAATTTTTAATTTGTTTATTTATTTATTTATTTATTTATTTATTTATTTATTTATTTATTTGTTTGTTTATTTATTTATTTATTTATTATTATCAACTTTTCTATTTTCCAGTTAATCTGCGGCTTATAAATTAAAATTTAATATTTAAAATTTAATATTATTTTAATATTTTTAATTTCTTGTTATTTAAATATATATTCAAAAAATAATTTAAAATAATTAATACCGTATATAATTTTAACGATTATTTTTAAATGTACGTTATTTATTTATTATTATAATTATACGATTATTTTAAAAATATTGTATTATTAAATAAATATATATATTATATTACCGGTTTAATTATATAATATGGTAAAAACCTAATTTACAGTCTCAAAACGGTGTCAATCTTGAAAACGGTAGCAGAACTGTACTAAGCTTCCGTAGCCTTCCGCTAAGGTACGTTGAATGGTTGTTCAACTAAAGCCGCTTTTCCCCTCCCTAAATAGCTCCCCCCAAACGGCCGTCTCTAAACGGCACTCCCTGAGCGGCCCTCCCTAAATAACCCCCCCTAAACAGCCCCCTTTAAACGGCCCCCTTTAAACGGCCCCTTATAAACGGTTCCCCCAAACATAACCGCAAAAGCGAAAAGAATTCTCCGTTGCAAAGTTTGGGGGGACCGCTAAAGGGGGGCCGTTTAAACCGTTTAGGGTGGTAGTATATTACTTTGAATATAATTAACCATTGCCTCGTTAACTACTTTATTGCTTATTAAAAATAGATGTATGTTTAGTTAGTTGATTAGCCATTCAACACGATTTGTGCGTCAACTTCGACATTCTCGGAGTTTCAAACCCTCGGAAATTATGCGAGCTTAGCCGAACCTCTTAGTGTAATATTATCCATCCATTTTGAGCTCGTTGTCCAAGCTCAAGTAACACCACTCCGTTCAGAATCTACAAGTTTGCCAGACTCGATATCACCGGAGAAGTTCTTATCGTCCTACCCTATATCAAGATGATTCCTCAACCTTCGATATCCGAAATTGTACCCGGTCTTTTCATTGGCAACCTCTGGACGACTTACTCGGTAAATTTCCTCGAGCAGCACCACATCAAGTCTATCCTCTCCGTGAACGACGAATCCCACGCCTTGTGGGGAGTAGAAAACTTCACAGCCCTTATTCCCGCCGCCCGCCATCGTCGGATATTCTGCCTCGATAACCACACTCAAGACTTACTGCTCCACATGCGCGAAGCGTGTGACTTCATAGAAGAATCGTTACCCCATGGCAACGTATTGGTACATTGCGTACATGGCCGATCGCGCTCTGCGACGTTCGTCATTGCATATCTGATGCGTCAGCGCCGCCGCTCTCTTTCGGAGATTTTGGCGGAGGTCCAGCAAAAGCGGTCCAGAGTCAAACCGAGTGAGAATTTCTTAGCTCAGCTGGAGGTCTGGGGTCAGGTGGAGTACGAAATCTGGGAAGACGAGAACAAAAAAATGCCGAAAGAGCCATACGCGATGCTCTTGAAGGAGAAGGGATTGACGGGTGAATTGCCCAAGAAGCCAGCCAATCTCGAAGACTGGTAGCTGCTCCCGTGGCCTACCCCAAGGAATCTCACACGCATATGCCAAATTTCTGGCTTACATTATCGATCAAGTCATTCGACTTGGGGGCTGCGAGGGGTTCTTTACGAAAAACGCAAAACTCGATTTCGTTCTCGCCACTGCAGACTTAGTCTACATCGGCGGCGGTGCAACTCAGGCACGGAATGTAACATCCTCCAGTCACCATCATCATCTCTCCAGTGCGGCATGTGAAAATATCATCTTTGTATCTCTTGAGGCCAATGTCATACGATGTACAAAGCCTCGCACTCCCACAAGAACTGGGATTGAGGACTCGAAAAGCAGAAACGGCATCAAGAACGTGTCGTCACCAGAAGAGGCCCGATCTACATAATGGTCCGCTGTCTCTATCTACCGCTGCGATCTAATAAGAAAATCCCAACACCGCACGCAATCTAATCAGGGCCTCGCAGTGCTATATGGATGTACTGGATTCTTTGAACAGATACACAAGACAAGATTTTATCCTTTCAACTCAAATTGGAAATTGGAGTGGTGGTGCCGCTGTCGCCGCTGTCTATCGAAGTGGTCAGCGATATTGCGCTCAGCAGAGATAGGAAGGCGAGAAAACTTACGTGGAATGAATTTCCATTTCACTCCATCGACAATGGTGCTGTGCCCAGACCCGAGCTGTGCCAGATCCTTCAGCGCCCGACGGAGCGTGGGTGACAGCATCTGAAGCTTCTTGTTGCTGCCTGAGAGTGATTGCGCATAGAGCTTAAGCTTGTAGACCTCAATGATTGATTCCGGGTTGGCCCCAGCGCTAGGCTGGGGTTGTCCATGGCTAAATTGGGCCGGGAGAATGTCGTCGATGATTTTGGTGGCATCTCTGATAAATGATGACATTGTTGCAGGCTGAGGACTGGTACCGGATAGCTTTGGTAAGACGAATCTTGCGTTGAGGAAGAGATATAACATACGTATTGTGATATTTCAATCCGTGAAGAGCAAGACAGTGGTCTAAGTTGATTGATCTTGGAGGATCTATTCAGGCGATGCAGTGCTGAAAGTTCGAGAGGAATCGCCGCGTCTTGTACACTGTCTCCATCCCAAGAAGTATCATCTCGTGCTACTGCACAGATACTCTCATTGCTCTGGATATCAGCCTAAGGCAGCTTTCCAAAGCTTCTCTCTGGCGGCATAGGAAGAACGACTGGCAATGGGCTCTCGAAAGCAAATGGGGCTATGCTATGACCAATGGGCATTCTCGGGCAATGAAGCATTGGCTCGGACGGCAATATGAGCGTCTGCTAACGAAGGTTGATGGACAACGACTTGGTGTCACAAGAACAAAAACAGGCGATCTCGGCGACTAGATACCAGGTTGTATCATTCAGATGATTGATTGGGAAACAAATGCAGAGCCGAATAGGCAACAAGTATTCGAAACCAACCAAGGGGTGAAAGGCAGGTTGTACGAAGGACGGACCGTGATTAACGCTTGCTCGTAGGAGCTGACTTCCATTCATAGCCAAAGATCTATCAGAATGGAAAGTTTGAGACTATCTAGTTGCAAAATGCCAGACTGAAACAATCCATTCTTGATCCTCGAATCCTCATTAAGGTAGGAGATAATTTTCCGAAACAAGGGGCTGTTGATTCTTAGTACTCCAACTGAAACGACTGTAAGTTTTCCTATCTTTAGAGGAGTTCGGCGCTTAAGCATTCTCGATCAACCCGGGACATGCTACTACACGTGAGATTTGACTACTTTCTGCGGAGGTCATTAGGAATCCGTGGGGAAGGTCAAGGTCAAGATGGGGCAGTTGAGGCCATTACACTCGAGAATGGGAAGGGCAAGTTGAGCCGAGATCCAGGGGAGAATTAAAGTTTCTCATCCTGTATTTCACTTGACCTCTATAGGTACCCCTTGACAACACATTGCAGGGCAAGTTAAATGTCATGTAGGCGTATGTGACATCCTTCCTTTAGGCTCCCCCATATCTATTAAATAACCCAAAAATTATTCTCTTCGCGTTTTGTCTGCCAGAATCTCTTTCACGAGAAGACCACGAGTCAATAGAGCGTAAGCTTGTGCTATCTTGTACGTCCATTCACATGAGTTTATATCTCCATAATAGCACCGTCCATTTTTGTCCTCCGAGACGAAGTTCCTCTCCGGCCGAACATGTCCAGAAACCAGCAGCGGCCGCAGAAAAAGCAACTATGCAGGCTAGGCACTCATTCACATCGAATATTAAGGCATTGTCCATCAGTGGTTTTCTTCCTGTGGACATGCAAGAAGCAAGAGCATGATTCATCGGCCTGCAGCAAAAACACGGGATCTTTATGTAAGGCTCCAGATAAGTTGGCTGGAGTCAGCTTACCCCCCACCGAGTTTCACCGAGATTTTCATCGGCCCTGTTTAGGTTATTGTCAGACCACTAAAATGGCGGAGGATTTAGGCACTATTTCCTGCAGGTGAGATTCTAGTCAGAGTCCTAAACCAGGTGCAGACACAGCTTATAGGAGGATAGTGGTATCCGGTTATTGGCGAGCTGATGCTTCTGACTGAGATGTTAACCTCGTTCTTGCATTTTGGACAGCTGTCGACGACTGCCGTCCGTCCGTAATGAGTCCTGCTCGATGTGCAGAGCCATGTCAGCTTACATGGTCGGCACGTTAGAAAAATCCTCGCGCAATCCCATTCCTCCGCTCCTCATGAAGAATCAAAAGCGAGGACGTGTCTGGCGGTGAAAACCCAAAGCATACGGAGGACTCATCTGATCACTGCTGCAAGTCAGAAAGGAGCCGTGTCACTCACCGCATTTGTAATGTCATCTTCTTACCACCATGCCAAACGACAACACATCTGGAAACAAAACCCCCCCCTCACCCCTCCAACTCTTCATCATCCCCAAAAAACCTCTCCATCCCCAACCAAACTAGAGCCAAGGAACATTCACCACCTACCATCTACCACCCAACCACCCCACTCACCCAAGCCTCCAATACACCATGTCAGACCCCTCCCGCCAAGTAACCAACACCCTCGGCAAAACGGTGAAACCCGCTACAGGTAGCGACCTCAACAAAGCCGTCAAGGACGATCAAATGGGCAACATGATGGCCGGGTGACCCCTCCCCCACCCCCCAAACCAAAAACAAAGAGAAAACTCCAGCTAAATTCCCCTTCCGAAGGCACCGCAAAGATCCCAACCTCCCCGCCGACAACCTCGAGTCGAAAACCGCGCAATCCCACCGTGATCTTCAGACAGCAGGGTACAGTACCGCGGGACGGTAGCAATCATGGATCCGGAAGGGGGGCGGCATCAGGGAGATGGGTGGGGGGGTGAGTGGTTGTGCTGAAGATGGGGTCTCGGGAGGGGGAAGTGGAAAGGGAGGGAAGAATTAAATTGACCGATGACGGTGACGGATGACGAGATGGGAAAAGATAATAGGGACCGGATACGGATCGCGGTGGATTGTGGCTGGCTCTGGTTTCTGGAAGAGGGGAGTGTGAGAACGAATGGGAATAGGAAATGGGAAAGGGGGTATCATCGCATCTATCTGCCTAATGGGATCTGCAACGCTCTACGATCGGACATGAAAACATCGCGTAAGCCCGGGGAGGGGGCCGTACCCACCTCGCCATCTCACCGCTCCTCTAACCAGCCCCGGAAGTAGCCAACACGGTCTCAAAACACCACCCCTTTACGCCCCTCGCTAGCCCATGACACCCAAACCTCATCATCCCCATTTTCAACCCCCCTCCTCCACAAACCCCTCATCAATGGCCAGCACCCACCTCCCCTTCTCCTCCTCACTCCTCGCCGCAAAAATCCAACTGCTCCCCCTCGCATACACGGCGAAAACATTCCTCCCTCCCTCCGCGCCCAGCAACCTGCTCACCACAGGCTCTATATCGATTCTCGCGTTCCTTAGATTGATGACGGCGGTTTCGCTGCCGCTGGGGACGGCGTAGAGATGGAGGTAAGGGGGCCGTAGCTCGGCGAAGTGGCGGGTCCATGTTATGGAGGTCTTGGTGAGGGCGTTCGTGGTGGGTTTGGAGGAGGGGGAGGGGGTGGTGGGGGAGAGGAGGTAGGCGGATTTGAGGCAGAGGGGGGATTTGGGGTGGGGGTGGATGTGGGGTGTGAGTGTTGGGGGTTTGGGGGTTGAGGGGGGTGGGGATCGGTCTATTGGAGGTGGGGAGGTTGAGGCGGGGAGCTGGTGGGTGTTGGGTGGGGAACTGGTGGAGGTCCAGAGGGTGATGGATCGTTGGAGGAGGTTGATTTGGTGGGCGTTTAATTCTTCTTGGGGTGGGAGAGAGGGAGGGAGCCGGTGCCGGCGAAGGAAGACTTTTGTGGCTTCGACATCGGTTGCTCGGCGTCGGAGATGTTGCGAGTGGGCGTAGTCGCGGAGAAGACTTATGCTGCGGGGTTTCCAGTGGGTGAGGTTTTCTTCGCCCTTGACGTAGCTGGTTTGGGTGTCCATACGCCAGATGTCGGTTGCACGTTTTGAGGGGGCAGGGTCTAGGGTCACGGTGAAAATGTGCGAGGTGTAGTTGATTATTCGAGTGGTCTTCCAGAGCTGTTTGAACATTGACTGAGGCCGTAGCCAGGAGCGGGAGTGGATTTGTAGGGTTTGGTCTATGGTGAACGTCATGGGAGTATTGACACGTTGGGAGGTGATGGTGATGGAGATGGAGAGATGTACGCTGCGACCTTCTGTTGTTGTGCGATCCAGGAGGGAGGAGCCGCGCAGGCTAGAGTCCCATTGGCCGAGGATGGTAATCTCTTTGATGCCGTTGGAATCTTCGAGGATTTTGGGCTCTTGGATTATCTTCAAGGTAACTTGATGTCCTGAGTCTGGTTGGTCAGGTATTGAGCCACTCGCATCAATTAGCTTGATGTTGCCGACACGAAGTGATTGGAACTCCTTCCACTGCAGCGATTCGCTCGACGAACAAGTCATATTGACCATAACTCTTCTTTGCAATCCTTGATGTAATTGGTAGGTTCCAGGATCTAAGTTGCTGTGCTGTTCAATTTCCACTGGGAGGTATTCTCCACTCTCGGCCATTTCTAGTATCTTCACTTTGGCGTACACGTCGTGTTCCTCTGGTGTCCAGTACTCTGTCTCCGGTAGTCTTGGCGTTTGAATTTTGCTCTTCTCCACATCCCCTTCCGTCTCTCGGATATCATCCCAGCTGAGCAGCTTGTCCAAATGCATCGAGGTCACCCGAGAATAAATTGCAACACGGAGGGCCGCGCTTCTGGGAGCATCGCGTGGCAGACTCATACTGTGCACGCTCTCGAAACGGATAGGCTCTTCTTCAAAGTCTTGGATGATTTGCGTCGTAGTCGTTCCTCCTTCTTCACTTATGCCCGGGATGAACATCTGGCCATGAACCTTAGTGCCTTCTCGTTCTGCAAAGCCTACCATGTCATGCATGACTACGTTGAACTTGAGCATCGACGCTGGTGCTTGTGCTGACGATGGCTCTAGAGACACCTTGATGACACCAATGGCCTCCAAAGTATATGTTGAGAAAACCTCGACTGCGTAGTCTTGAACCCGAGCTTCAAAGACCGCTGTCAGAGGTATGTTGGCTTCCCCAATCAAGGAGAATTGTGGTAATGCGGGTTCCACAAAGGGGTTCTCGAGTCGAAAATGTTGGAGATAGTCGGGTCTGTCGAGGTATTGGTGCATCTGCCGCATTTTTCGTACTCGAGCCTCCAGTTTTTCCAAGGACCAGAGGTGGATTACAGTATGCTGATAGTCGATCACTCGCACTGCAACACAAGGCTTCACCGCTGTTTCGAGCACAGGATCCTCGTCACCAGATATGCCGCTTAAGACAAGGTCATAGGATGAGGGGAGGTCCTGCCCTTCACCAACTATAGTGAATTGAAAAACGACGTTCTTGTCCATCAATTGGCTCATGATTTGGGCCTCTTTCAGAGTCGACGAATAGCGCAGGAGTGCTTCTGCTAACCTCACATGTGCTACCTGGCGCCATCTAAACAGAGCTTTTCTGGCAATTGACTTCTCTGCCTCCGGTAGCTCCGTAAGTCCGTCCATGGTAATACGTGGCTTTTGCGGTGACGGTGACTTGGAAGCTTCGCGGATCTCTTTCTTGAAGGCTTCTTTCTGTTTCTCGAGCTGATGCTGGAAGTCCTTTTTCGCAGCCTCCAAGGCATGTTCCATTCTCTCTTTTTCTGCCTTCAACTCTTCCACATTGCTCGTCGAAGACATTTCTGCCACCCTGATCTTCTCCTCAAAGTCATCCTTTTGCTTCTCGAACGGGTTCCGCATATCATCTCTGATCAACTCGAGCCTGCCGTCCTCAGACTCCGTAGGCTCAGTACCATTTTGTGGAGGTGTACATGGTATGGTGATGGCCGTATCAAGCGAGGAGTTGTCCAAGGTCCCATTTGACATATACTTTTCTCTCACAGGGAACGAGCTTGCCTGCGACTCGGAGTCTTCATCGTCGGGCCCTAAGAATCTAGATTCAGGCCGACCTTTGCGAACAGCTCGTGCTCGCTGAACGTCATCAAAGAGGGTATCCAGCTCATCGTCAGTCATGTTCGTGATCTTCTCGTCAGCTCCAAGCATAGCTCCAGCGGCTTCCCTTCGAGCATAGGACCAATCCGTATCCCGACCACTCCTTGAAGGCATTGGTGACTCTGGCCTGCAGACCTCGTTTTCGGTCTCTACGTCGGCTTTGCTTTGCGAACGGCTGTGGCCAGGCCTTGGGGCGGGCGACCCAAGTTGGCTGGTGGTGACGGAGTGTCTTAGGAGACTTTGCTGCTCTTTCCGCTCAGCCCGAGCTTCTTGAGGGTGGTTGAATCGGAAGATATGGAAGTCCCCAAGAATGATTCGATTTCCGCTTCGAAGCCGTTTTGGCTTGTCCACCCGAACTCCGTTGACCATGATCGCTGCACCATCTTTCGGTACTAGAGTAACGAGTCCGTCGACGTTTTCAAACGTACAGTGATCCTTCAAGATCTTAGAGCCATTGAGCCGTATCTCGGTATTTGAGCTAGGATCTTCGACGTTGCCGACAGCCGTCGTACCGGGCTTAATGTTATAAACAAGGCATTCTGCTAGAAGTGGATCGTCACTCAAATTGACAAGATGCGGCATTCGCTTTGGCGTCGATACTCCAACAAAGCCCTTTTCTATACTGATACCAAGCTCTTCAAGGGCAGCTTCACGCTCTTTATGGATTTGTTCCGTCTTCTCAAGCTTCTCCTCCCATGTCTGATTAAGATCCTCATACAGCTTCTCGGATTGATTTAGCTGCTCGGCGATATCTGCCTTGGAGACCTTCTTGATACTTCCATCGGCTTGCGTGATTGAGACAATCTGTTTGTCTAGGGGCGTATCTGGCGCATATTGTTCTTCCGCAATACCACCAGAAGTGGCTCCACCGCTCAACTTCGATCTCAACTGTGCCAATTCTTCTTTCAACTCTCGTATCATGCGAGCATTCGGATCCTCATTGACGACAGCATGGTTCTTGATCCTCTTTGCCGAATCCGCATATCTCAAAGTACTAAGTGTTTCTTCAAAATTGATATCAGCAGGCGAAATAGCTGCAATCATAGCCGTCATGCTATTGCCTCCAAGTGAATCCTTCAGAAGCCAAGTCAGGACAGAATCACGGTACGGCACCATCGACATGTTCTTCTTCTTTCCCATAGAGAGATCCGCTAATGCCGCAATGACTCGGCCAAGCGTAGACAAAGAGCGATTGATCTCGGCACCCTCTTTGAGACGGGCTCCAGTTGCTCCCGTGGATGTTGCACGCTCCGAACCTGCCAAGTCCACCAGACTGATCTTTGCAACCTTCTCAGTGTCCATGCGAGTCTCCTCATCATGTCTTTTCTGCGTGACCGTCAAAGTGAAGACAGCGTGAGATCGACTGGAGGTTTCATTCATGCTCGTAGCTGCCACCGTTCTTGCTTTATTGCCCTCATCCATTAGATGCTCGATTTCTTGAAATGATCTGACGGCAAGTTTGGCAAGATCCTCAACATACGGTCCTGTGGATGGATGCTCTCGAACTTTGAGGTTCCCCTTGGTTGAAGGGTTCAGTAGATCCCTCACTCGCTCATTATAGATTTCCAGGTACGATACTTCGACAGTATATTTCAAGTTCTTGTCCTTTTGGAAATCTTCAATTCGCTCAAACATATTTCGACAGATCTTCGGAATGACACCAGCTTCTTCCCGATATCCCATCATGCTGTACGATTTCCCCGAGCCAGTCTGCCCATACGCAAATATACAATTATTATAGCCTTGAAATGCATTGTCGAGTAGAGGAGAGCCCAGGTCATCGAAAAGATTGTCCTGCCCTGCGAAATGGGGATCTTTGCGGTCAAAGGACCAATAGCTTCGGTCGAAGGCAAAGGTTTTCTGGCCATCCGAGCCCTTCCCGCCTTTCCGCAGACGCTCCTCTGCCTCTGGTGGGGGAATTAGAATGGTTTGGTTGTCCTTCATCTGCACCACACATTTTGCATTCCTCTGGATTTCCCGGCCATTGAGCGGCCTCACTCGCACCACGACCTTGATGTTTCCCGCCGCCATAGTGAGTCAGCAGCAACATTTGTACACTGTAATTAGGGTGTTGCGAAGCTATTCAATAGTTGCAGCGGAGCGACGAGGGATGGTCGAGGGTGGCCGAACAGTATGGAAGCGGCGGCAGGAACAGAGCAATGGGCGATGCAGAAGACATTGCTAGAGGCCGGATCGCGTCGAAGCTCAACACGCATTTGGAACAGCGATCCTCCAGACGGATGTAGGTAACATACGGAATAGGTACCTTAGGCATCTACAGAGGATGACACCAAATATCTTGCTAGTAATACACTAGCAAGACATAGGGCTAGGGCTGGACGATATGGCCTAGAGCATCGCCCCAAAGGTCGTGCCTAATCACTCGGTCGGGAAGGGCTTATAAGGCCAGTTCTAGGTAGTAGTCCCTAAAGATTCCAGCTTGGAAGCTTTTCTAAGCGGAAGTCTTTAGGTTCTCCGGGGACTTTCCCGAAGCAACCCGTTTTTGGGGCTAAGATGACCCCAACCCTAATCGGTACTAGCGCAAATCAAGATATTCGGTGTCATCCTCTGTAAACAGAGGACACCCTCACGCGGCGAATCCTCTCCGACGCGCTCGGGCCGCAATTCGCCGTAACTTTTGAAAGGAAACGGAAAGCTTGGCACGGGACGGCTAATTTTTCAGCCTAGCGTCAGATCTCGGGACCTGACGAGTTGAATGCATCTCGAGTGCTTGTGCTTCCCAATCCCGTCAGCTGGAGCTTGCGGTGGGATCAGGCACCCCATCATTTGGGACTTTTGTTCTTCTTCAAGATTGACGATTTGACGACCTTTCTCTTCTATTCTTAATTCTATTTGGACCGCAGATATGACAGATTCCACCAATCAGACCCAAATCAAGTCTTTGGATGGCTCTGTCCATACAATTGCTGATGAGCCCTCCACGGCGACGCAGGCACAGACCGAAACTAGCCTGCCCATAAGGAGCAAAATTGAACAGAGCCTGCCAACAAAGGACCCGGTGCTTCCGCCAGGCCAAACACTGACTGGGAAACAAGAACATTGTATGGCATTTCCAGCCTTCGCGTGGGGACGGCAGGAATAGTGGAAGGCTGACGCAATGAAGATCTTAAACGTGAACTGATATCGCAGCAAGTCGTCTATGAAATCGATGAGCTTGCTTCTACCACCGCGCTCCAGAGATTCGGCGCCCCCTTTCGATCCGACTATGGCGAGGTCGCGCCCGTCGACTCCGACCTTCCCTTGCTTCGCTATATCTTCTGTCAGCATGTTCGCAACTTCCCATTCCTTGATCAGGCAAGGGAGAAGGAATTTTGGCAGGATAAGCTCCAAGTGGTGAGCAAAGACGTGTTTGTAGAGGCAAGCAGCCAATGCTAAGACAAGAGCAGTTCCTGGAATCATTCGCCAACAAACATATCTCATCATCAGAAGATCGGTTGGAAGAAACGAAGAGACGGAAACTCGCAATGAAAGCACAGAAGCTCGTGGAACTCATGATGGTTTCTGGCATACCCACGGCATCCGGTTACGAGGAGCGCATCCGCTTTTCCGAGCTCGAAGTTGTGGATCGAGGAGCCAATGACCAAGGATTGTTAGTGAATATGCCTGAAGGTAATTTTATACACGGCTGGGACGTCAATGTGGCTGCTGTGCGAACGACATCTGTCAAGCGTACTGTGAGATACCATCAGCACGCCGTAAGTTGACTACATGCTCCATTGGCCGTCTACAGCGCGCTGATGGATCATAGGAATTCATTATTCGTGTCAAGCAGATCGGCAAGCCTGATATCTATGTTGGTCGGAGATACGGTGAGTTTGCGAGGCTACACAAACGTCTACGGACAGAGATTCCAGGCAAAGTCCTTGCTCCCTTACCAAGGAAAAATAAAAGCTCAACGGCATCAAGTTTACTTGGCGCGGGTGGTGACGACGACGCATCGTCAGTCTCTTCAGTATCGACGCAGAATACCCAAAGCCACACTCCGGACCCTGAGGCGGCATCCTTCCGTAGTTATATCGGATTAAGCCATGCTCGGTCTGCATCAATCCAATCAGGCCGTTCACCGAGAGCTTCTGGTGAATTTATGAGGGAAAAAAAGGTCGTCCTTTACCGGGAAGACCAGCGAGTGTCGCTGAGAGCGTTCTTGAGGACTTTCTTACAAAACAAGCAGATAGCAGGTTCCAAAGCAATGTACGAATTCTTGACGAGTAGCCCAATAAAGTTGAATGAGGAAGAAATGGATGATATACGAAAACGGAAAGAGATGGATGAGAAACGCATAGAAGAGCAACGTCAGTTTTATGAGATTGCACGGCAACGTGCCAGGGAACTTGATGTTTACATGGAGAAATTTCGGAGAGACATTGTTGAGAGAAGTGAGCATGGGGCAAAATGGGCGCGTGGAATAGAGACTAACATACTGTTCAGATGGCCTGACCAAGCTCTTCGCTGAGATCAAGGAAAAGCCGACGATCAAGGACTTGAGCGTGGAGTATCAGAAGTTTGCTGAATGGCTGCGAATAGAGTATGTAACCTATACTCATCTACTCTCTCAAACACTGATGATTCAATAGGGTTGCTGCAACAATATACCACCTTTTCCTCGCCGAAGACAATTCCCCAGAGCTTCTCGCCCAGGCTAAACGAATCCATTCCATGATACCATACACAGCTTTGAAGCAAGTCATACGCTTTGCGAACCCGGCAATGGTCATGAGCGGTGTCCTCGACCTCTTCCTAGCACAACCATTCGGAACACGCTCTCTAGCCCAGAGAGTCTTTGGCATGGCGTTGAACGACGGAATAAGATCCTTCCAAAAATCAATAGACTCCCTAGTCCTGAAGATTGACGATCCAATACTGTGCGAGAAGCTGAAAAACTTCTGCAACGCCGAAGAAGATCTAAAGAACGAGATCCGCAGCGAAGCCGTCGCCGAACAAATCGACCTCGTAGTTGCAATCCTCCGATCCGACAAAATCTCCCCCGAACTCGAACCCGAACAAGTAGGCAAAGTGTTCAACGCCTTCGTGGCCTGGAACAACGCCGTAGACAACGTCGACGATGAAATGAAGCTCGGCGCCCAACTCTTCGCGCACCTCAAATCGCTCCTCAAAATGTACACCCGCCAACGGGACAAAGCCCAAATGCTCTCCGTAATCGAAGAACCTGTAACCCTGCACCTCTTCCGCGACCTCTTCACTATCTTCTACGAGCCCCTCGTCCGCGTCTACAAATCTGCCAACGTCTACAACTCCGTCACAGACTTCTCGTCCTTCGCCGACGACATGTTCAGCGTCCTGGCCACGGCGCAGCGCCAAGACGTCTCGGCGGACCCCAACCAAACCGTCCAAGCCTTCATCGACCTCTGCGCCCGCCACCAAGAAAACTTCTACAAATTCGTCCACGAAGTCCACATCCACGACAACGGCCTCTTCTCCTCGCTCATGGGCTGGCTGGAAGGGATCCTCGAGTTCCTGCGCCACGGACCCAAAGGCGGCAAGCTGGACATGAACGCCCTCTTCCAGGGCGCGGTGGACATGCAGCAAATCGACAAGCCCGCCGCCATCGCCGAGATCGACGCGCTGATCCAGTGGCAGGAGGAGCGCAAGAAGTGGCACCAGGACAAGACCCGCCAGAAAATGGCCGCCGACTCCTCCGCCAAATCCCGGCACTATTCCTCCCCCTCCCTGCACGCCAACGGCACGGCCCCGCCTCCTCCCGGCGTGACGACCTTCCAATCCAGTGACTTCGGCCTCAACGAGGCCGACCTCGCTGAGCTGGACTCTGGGAGCGATAGCGAGGATGAGCAGGAAGAGGCCGAGGAGGACGAGGAGGGGGATCCGATCGGGGGGGAGCGGAAACGGCGGATTAAAGCTGCGGACCGCCTGCGGAGGACGGCGGGGGAGCCGGTGAAGCCCAGGGTGCAGGCTGTGGGGGGATTGAGGGAGGGGTTTTTGAGTATGCTGAGGAATGTGCTTGCGGAATAGGTTGGGATGCGGGGGGGGCACTTGGGTAAATTTGCGGATTTGGGGCGCAAAAGGGCTAGAGGAGGGGGAGGGTGGATAGATATGATAGGTGCTAGCACGTAACGCGGTGCTTGATCTTGCAGGTGGATAGACTCATTTGGTTGTCGTTGTGGTCGAGGAGCGTGGGGTATACATAGAACAGGCCACTTGCTTGGGACCCAGGAATGCAGCACTCGGCAGCAGCGATGGGTTTACCATATTCCAATGACTCGAAGAGGATGAAGAAGAGTGGGTGTATATGGCTGCGTGAGCTAATTGGCCTGGAAGGGGGTTCATGAAGCATGAAGCACTACCCCCCACACCCAAGTCACTGCATTCAAGCATATCACTCCATAGCAGGATCAATGATATCACAACCTCAAAACCCAGTCAATCGGGAATTCGCATGGCAACAAGGAAGGCCGTCACGCCGTGAAGCACAGAAAGGATGTTGTCCTCAGTAGCGGCATACCCAAGGCCACAGATTGCATCAAGCAAAAACCGCGAGGACCAGACCAAAAAGCTCAATGGTAATTCATCAAAAGACTTATTAATGAAATACTGAAAGCCCTGACCGGCCAATTCTGCTATCCCCATCCTCATCCCCTCCGCTCAAGCAATGTGCACCATCCAGCTCATCCCCTCAGCTGCGCTCATATTTGCAGAATCAATTTCTCAGGCTAGCAGAATCACTGGGCCCTCGCTGTTTTGAGCCGCGGCACGTTTCTCGCTTGGATGACACAAAAGGCTGCCTGAGCCTATGGATGTAAAAGTGAATGCTCTGCAGGCTGTGAGATCTGCCAGGGCGAGATCTTTTAGGGATAAGGGACCAAGGAGCATAGGTATGCAGGAGAAGAACAGCTCAAGCCATGGACGCAAGGGCCCACGCCCGAGAAGAGCGGCACTTCCCCTTCTTGCCTTGCCTGCAGAAGCTCTCCCAGCCACAATTGAAAAAGAAAACAAGAGCAAGCAGACTCAGTAATTGAGTTCCTCCCCCCCACCCCCCGCCACCGCATCCAAATCATCATACTTCTTGATCGTCCTCCCCAACACTGCCTCCTTGGGCCCCACCGTCTGCGCCCCAGCACCATCACCCCATTTACCCCCTCCGCCGCCGAACCCTCCCCGGCGAGCGCCCATGGGATTTCCGTTCCCCATCAAAGGCGTCAACCGTCCATCGTTCGCGTACCTAGGCTGCTGCCTCCGATCATAGGGGCCAGTGCGCATGTTGTTGAAGCGCCCGCCGCCGCGGCGCATCGGGCCACCTTGGTGCATTTCCTCTCCATTAGGCATACTTACCGGCCAGCCCGCAGGAGGTTGAACGGTGTGGCTTCCGAAATTTGGGAACGGGGGAAATTGCCCAGCACCGGGGGTGAAGGAGGGGAAGCCGGCCATCATGGGAATGCTTGAAAGGTTGAAGCCACGGGGAGTGCCGGCTGTGAGCGTGTGGTTGTTCATGGGGAAATGGCCGTTGGAGTTGGCGTCAGAGCGGGAGGGAGCGATGTGGGAGGGGTCGAGGACGTAGGTGTTGACAAGGGTGAGCTAAGAGTGTCAGTTGGAGGGCTAGGGGATGGAGTGGGGAGGGCTCACGCTTTTCTTGATGTCATCGTACCATTCTACGTGGCGCTTTTCGACGTGTTTGCGCCAGAAGGTTTCACCTTTGAAGAGTTTGGTACATTCTGGAACTTTGCACCGGAATTTGGATTCGTCTTCTTGTTTGACAAACTTCTTTAATTCTTCATCCAAAGCTTCGCCAATCGGCTTTCCGCCAAGCTTTTTGAGATCGACGTTGTCAGGTTCAAGGATCTGGAGGATCTTCTCTTCGAATGTCTTCACCCAGTTGAACGCTCGAAGAAGTTGCTGGTCGTTTTTGAAATTCCCTTTGCTGCCGAACTTCTCGACAATAGGGGATGATGTCGACCCATTCTCCACCACATCGGCACCTTCAGTAGACTCTTTGCGCTTGAGTGGAAATGGCTCCCCAAGCGCACTAGCCTTAGCAGCGGTTTTGGCGGAGGAGCTTAGACTTGCTCTTGGACGACGCAGATGACCTCCTGGGCATTTGCGGATGAGTTCGTGGACTGAATCGCTCTCGAAGACACAGAAGAAGCAGAAATTGTAGACCCGTCGGAGGTATTCCACCAAAAGATCAAGGGTCTTCTTCTTGATCAGGAGGTCTTCGCTATCGTGTTCTTCTTCATCAATGAAACCATCGTCCTCTTCGCCCTCTTCGCCATCATCCATGCCCTCTTCATCAAGACCAAGCCCTTCCTGGCTGCTCTTCTCATTCTTGACGTCTGAGGGAACTTCTGTGGGTTTGATCATTCCGCGGTTGCGGATATCTTCAACGCGTTGTTCAATCTTCTCCACGCCATGTGCATCGGAGACAAATTCTTGGTCGAAGCGAGAGACCAGGCGTTTCGCAAGCTGAAGATCTCGGTCGATACGCTCTGGAGCAGAGAAGAGATCCCACAGAGCCTTCTTCCTGGGCTCCCTAGGTGGGACGTGCACACCGACATGGCACGTGAAGTCGCCACGAGCCTCATCGTGAATGATTTTACCATTGATCGTCTCGAGTGCTTTTTCGGCAGTGCTGAGAGTTGGCTTGGGGTCCGTCTGCATACCATCTTCCCCTTCATCTTCATCACGGCCATCGCCCCTCTCGGTTGCTGGCTCCTCTGTGGAGGTAGGATGTATCATAATCCACCCAATGCGATGGCACTTCTTCAACGGATTCGGATCACTCAAGCTCAGCCATTTGAATCCACCATCCTCTTCTCCGAGATGCTCCTTGCAGAGGTCTTCAATTTTGCTCCGGCTAACCATTGGAGCAAGTGTTTTGATGAGAAGTGCAGGCTGCATGGCAGATTCATCACGAATGTCACCACCTCGGCTTGGAACAAGATCGCCAACACCTAAAACTTCGGCAGCTGCAACAGTCTCACCTTCCTCCCTCTCCACGACACCACCAAGCCCATTGCTTTCGGCTTTGTAGATCCCTTCGAGGGTAAATTCGTCAAAGTAACCTGCTTCAATGTCACTCTCCCACTGACCCAAGGCCCCACGTCGAAATTCAGTCAGACGCTGCTTGAATGGATCTCGAATCTCGGGGGAATATCGCTCTTTGAACCACTCCTCGTCTTTGTGTTGCTGCACGAATGACCGAGCCATCTTGACCTGCAGTTCTTCTTTGTAGGCATCATATGCAATTTGAATCTGCGCCCTCTCCTTCTCGCGTTCCTCCCTAGATTCACGTTCACCCTTGATACCCCGGTCAGATGGTCGTCGTCCTCCATTCGCCTGACGCTCTTTGTCTTCTTTGATGGTTTGCTCCATACGCCACCATTCGGCGAACCAGTTGAAGCCTACTTGATATTCGAGAGCATTTAGGGGATTTGGTAGCGGGTTGACTCGGATGACTGGCGCTTGATCTTGGCCAGGCACATAGCGGTCGATCATAGGTGGGGACTGGGCACGACGACGATCTTCTCGATTGCGATTGGAGTGTTCGCGGAACTGATCATAGTGATCGTCTCGAGGATGACGTGCACTTGGCTGATAGCGATCGATCACAGGAGGGGATCGAGAGCGGCCTCGGCCGCCTCGAAGTGTTCCACGTCGGTCTTGCATACCTAAAAAAAGATAATCATGAGCAACGTCCAAGCAGCACGCATTTGAAGCTGTCATAGAGACCGGCCTTCGTGGGGAGAGCAGAAACGTATGAAGTTGATCGACAATCGCAAGACTCTTTCGAGATAGAAGGATTTGCCAAAACCCGTCAGAGAGACGGAGCTCTGCGGGGAAGTCACGGGAACATCAACAGTGTTGCAGCAATGTCGGAATTCTGGTCGCAGTGAGATATCCTCAATTTCATGGAACTGACGGGACTCTGAGAGGTTGGGAAACAACGGAATCGTAGCAGGTGATTTTTGATCCTTCAAAGAATGACGGGAGATCAAAGATTTTGTGCTTCTTCCAATGATTGGGGAAAGACAATGAAGTGACGGGGATTCATGTAGGGAGATGTTCAAGAAGTCTGTTTTGGTTTTCTTACCTGGAGATCTTCGACGATATGTCTCGTTAGATGGCTGTCTATCCATCATGCCATCCCGCCCCCAGGCCATCTCTGTTTTGACAGGTGGTGAGAAGGAAGCCATGTTGTTGAAGTGTTCAAGGAAGGTGTGTGAGTCGAGAAGTCATCCACTTGAAGATGGCTAGGCGTGGTGGCGGAACGCTCAGTGAATGATGGAGAGGCGCGGTGGAAGGCTCTGTGAATGATAGAGGATATTCACACATCCGTTCACTCCACATTAGGTGATTGCTGGATGGTGGAGGTTTGGGGAGGTAGAGCTGTTTGCCAACATGGTCTCGTGTTAGATTGGATTCATAAATATAGTAGTAGTGGGCAATCAAGGAGTAGTGAAGCGTGGGAAGCGATATCAAGAGAGTGAAGGAAGCAAGCGCAAGGCCCAAAGGTGCCTCGATGCTTGAAGGGTAGGAAGCGAAGGGTATGAAGCGGAGGGTAGGAAGACAAGGTTGGAAGAGGGCAAATCTGTACGAGCGATGAGAAGCTCAGGAAGGAGCTGGGGAAAATAATGGAGCAATGTATGGGCAGAGGTACGTGACAGGAAACTCACGCTTTGCCTTGATTCTCAACTGGCACATGTATTGCGCAGTGGTCGTTGTGGTTTGGTAGAGGAAGAGGACGAGGCTGTTGAGCTTTGAAGTTGTGGCCCCCGAGGCGCTAATCTCCAAGTTGACTAGCGACGGTGGAAATATCAAGACGGAGAGTGGGAGTGGGGTGACAATCGGCAGGCACAACTTCTCATCTCCGTCCAAGTCCCATGAACAGTTTCTTGCTTTACTCACTCCATAAGACACGTTGACAAGCCCTTCTCTGACAAGTATTGCCCGAGCTATTTCGAAAATCAAATACATAAGCAAACGTCAGGTACGTAAAGGCAGCGTTCCAAACCTCAAAGGTGTTGAACCTCCCTGTTTACACGTGCCCCGCCGCGTTCGAGTACACCACGAACTCCTCCGTGCTTCTCCTGTATCCTTCTTCACTGGGATAGTTTTCAATAGACATCCTTTGCTCATCGCGACTCTTACAGAATGACGACCTATATACCCGGCCTGACGCTCCCCGAGCAAGTCTTTGCTCAGCCCGCTTCATCAATCCTACTCCCAATCATGCTAGGAACAGGCGTGGGCTTCACAATGCAACGTATGTGTACAGAAAACAGTCAGGCTCTTCACAATCCCAGCGATGCTGAAGAAGATGCCAGCCAAGAAAACACAAGATAAATACCTGGCCCTGAAGCAGCCTCCATACCGTCCTCCTCCACAGGTCTTCGGCCCCGCATGGACCGTGCTTTACGGCCTGATGGGATATGCTTCATACGCAGCATGGAATACCGGAATGAGCTCCCTCAATCCAAACACCGTTGCCTTGACGAAGGTTAGCTCTCCACGTCGTCGTTCCTGATCATTAGCTGACCGGACATCAATTACAGCAAGGAGCAACACTTTACACCATTCAGCTTGGTCTAAACCTCATCTGGATGCCGTTATTCTTTCGCTTCCACCGTCCTATTGAAGCTACAGCAAATATTGTGGCTCTGACCGGAGTGACGGGCTACCTGACCTATGTCTGGTCACAAGTTGACCCCACCGCTGCTTGGTGCATGGCACCGTATCTGGGTTGCTTGAGCTTTGCCACATACCTGAGTGTATGCTCGCCCCTTCGAAATTTTTCGCGGATTACTCGGCTAACCAGTGGGTAGGCCGGTTGTGGTTACCTCAATGACTGGGACTTTTCCGACAAGGAGAGCAGCGCTCCTAAGGCTGAGGGCTCAGGGACTGACGAGAAATACGTGAATGAGAAGTGAAGAAACCTTGGCTCACGACGGCCAATCTTGTGGTTATAGATTGATGGGGGCGTCGTTTGAATGGTTGAGATGCTAGTATAATCTGTGTGCGGCCCTTGCGAATGCTTAGATCTCCTAGAACACTCCCAATTCTCTGAGAACCGTATTGGCTGGCACAGGACCCTCGCCGTGGAAAATGACCCAGAGAGCAGGCATCTTGACTGAGGAATACTTAAATTTGAACGATGCCTAGTCGTAGGATTGGAAAAGACTCAGACCGTTGGATGTTCCTATATACACCAGATTCAGATCCCTCTTCAAATGATAGACGTTCCACATCCGCATGGAGAACTTAGCTTCAACTGTTGGAATAATTATTCGAATTAGACAATATAATCACCTTCGGGCATTTGGTCAATTTGAAACGATACAGAGAAGATTAGCATGGCCCCTGCACTAAGGATGACACGCTTTTCAAAGAGTAGCTCCAAATTTTTTTGTCTATTTTCCGACGATTTTTTGCTTGATACTCGATTTGTCTGCAAAGTATAGCTCCCAGTACCTTTGGCGCTGCTAGCCGGCGTTCTTTTGCTCGTCGAGACATCGAAAATGGCACTTTTTGGATGCCAAGCCTCAGCCCTATCGCTGTTGGGCGGGGACGCGACTTCAACACATCGACTTTCAAGACACAAGGGATGCGTCCTGGTGAGTACAACACTTCGACCAATCTTGTTTTGCTTCACTATTACTCTCATCCTCTGCCAAAACCAATTATTTGCTCTTCGGCATCACTTCACAAGATGAGGGCCAACAATGACCTCGCCAATCGAAATCCTCGTCCACATATCCGGCCCTAGTCGAATCGCGGATGATGGGCGATATCGTAGAGAAGCACATGGTTTGTTGGACTTCAAGCCTGTCAAAACCCATGCAGTATATGGGGAACGCACTCTCGAAGAGCGCATTCCGATACCTCTGCCAAATCATCATACTGCACCATCAGCAAGTGGTGACACTTTAAGCGCAAATGGTCCCCACTCCCTCGCAAAAACAACACCATCCCATCCTCAACGCGGCGCATCCCCAGCTCCTCTCCCACCACAATCCAGAACCCCCCACATCCTCATCGCCGCCACCCCCGCCCTCCCGCGCCCCCGCACCGCCCCTACCAACCCCACTCCATCGCAAGAACCCCGACCCCTCCGCCGCACGCAATCAGACTCATGGCAAACTCCCCCCAGCGTGATCCCGGACTCGCAACCCACTCCCCCCGTCCCCTCCTTAGGAGCTCAAGCACACAGCTCCCCCTACCGGAAACGAGTCTGGGACTCCAGCTCCCCCTCACCACACCGTAATACCTCACCGGTTCACAAGCGCCCAAGGACGAACATCGAATCCTCCTCGCCAGCAACCAACAATGCCGAACCCTCCCACAACTCAACCACCAAACCCCCGCCC
>JAABUQ010002033.1_pt1 | contig 41176 bp, 45 predicted proteins | sample 5560001 | NCBI WGS metagenome assembly JAABUQ01 (sample SAMN10711888, study PRJNA513371) | rock metagenome | isolation source: Antarctica rocks | place: Antarctica: Victoria Land, Finger Mt nord | collected 2015-12-18
ATTTCCTTATTTAATATTATTTTAATTATTTTAAATAAATTATAAAATAAATTTATAAAAAGGAATAGAAAGTATAAATATATATATATAAATAAAGAAAAAGAATATAAAAAAAAGAATTATTATTTAAATTATTTATATAAAAAAGAATTATATAAAATAAAAAATAAAAATAATAAATATATTATAATTAAATAAAATTATTATAATAAATTAAATTAAATTTTTATAAATAAAATAAAATAATTAATTTATTTTATTATTTAATATTTATAATTTTTAAATCTTTAATATTTATATTAAAAATAATATATTTATTAATTATTATTATATAATAATATTAAAAAAATTATATTTGTAAGTTAATTTTATTATAATTTTCGCAATTTGTAACCTGGAAGCTTAAAATTAGGGTAAAAGCCTATTTTCAGATCAGACCCTCTGACGAGAATTTCAGAATCATTAGTAAGCCAGTTAGTCTGATCCAATGAGACAAGCCGACTCTATCTATTCCAGCTCAGGCGGAATGATGTCCGCAGGATATGAGCTAGCTCGCGGTTGAAGTCTTCGTGAGTCCGTTGGGGCACGGGAGCAATGAAGCCCTAGCTGTGACCACATAAATACCACACAGACAAAAGCGCTTCAGCGCGGCCTCCCAAGATGCTGGACGGCCTTTTTATGTTGCTCACATTGAGCATGATAATGGCTATTGCGTGAGTGTCACGAATAGTGTGTGCTCAAACACTGCTGATCTTGCTCGCAGGTCCTTCTTGGCTGGCTCCTTACCTCTGTCCTTCACACTCTCCCAATCCCGATTACGCTTGATTTCAACCATCGGGATGGGAGTGTTGGTTGGTACGGCATTGATAGTCATTGTACCTGAAGGCGTCGAGACATTATACAGCGCTAGCGACTACAGTGCAGAAGCTCTTGTTCGTAGGAGCACAGTACCGGAGGCGAATGCTGCACACGGCCCGCCACCACATATACTGCCCAGAAAAGAAGACATATGGAAGTCACCCCGGAATGCAAGACGAGAAGAAAAGGCCAAAACAAGTGATTTCACTGCCATGCCTGGCCCAGTAATCCCAGGCGCAGACCTCAAAGCCGAAGGAGGCTCAAATGCACCGCCCCTGACTCCTACAAAGCCAGGAGAGATTGGGATACTGGAAGAGGACAAACACCCAAAGATTCCCTCCACACCCAAAGCGGATAAAGCAGATTCAAAGCCAGACGCCCATGACTCGAAGCGCACACCTCATGCTTGGATCGGACTCTCCCTCATCCTTGGCTTCATCCTAATGTACCTACTCGACACCCTCCCCTTTCTCGCACCACCCGCCCCAACCTCCTCTCACCACAATATCTATTCCCTCTCCGACCTCTCCACCTCTCCACCGCCAGCTTCGCCTACCTCTCAACGGTCCCTCTCAACAACGCTCGGTCTCTGCATACATGCCGCTGCCGATGGCATTGCTCTCGGCGCATCCTCAACTTCGACATCTACAACTTCCTTATCTCTCATCATATTCGTGGCGATAATGGTGCACAAAGCCCCTGCGGCCTTTGGGCTCACATCTGTTCTATTGAGACAAGGGCTCGGGAAGCGGAGCGCACGGGCACATCTGGTCATATTCAGTCTCGCGGCTCCTATTGGGGCTGTTGCAACGTGGGTCGTTGTAAGGGCGTTGGGCGGTGGTGGTAAAGGCGAACCGGCCCTGATGAGGTGGTGGACAGGAGTTCTGCTGCTTTTCTCTGGGGGAACATTCTTGTGAGTTTCGCATCGTACACTCAATCTTCGGCGAGATTTAAATGAAGCTAACGATTGTCGCGTCAGATATGTCGCGATGCACACGATGCAAGACGAAGACAAGGAGAGCACGGAGGAGAGCCAGGGTAACGGATATCTGGACATGGGTAATGGACGACAGTCGCGGCAGGCCAAAGGGGGCAAAGATGCCAGGCTGGTCCTAGCAGCTGTGGGTGGGATGCTGTTGCCGCTGATAACGCAAATAGGGCATGCTCATTGATGTAACAACAATCTAGAATTGCAGGTCTTTATATACTGCAAATTGGAAAGTGATGGAGTTTCTGTGCATTCGATGTCATTCCGCTTGCTCGACCACCTGCCGGCTTGACCGCGATGCTACTGGATGGTGGGAGCGCATATCGAATACATGGAGATATGTTTGCAGACGACCATGCAGAGACCGTCTGTATCACATCCCCTTTGCTGAAATGATGGGACAATAGAGAATTAGAATAATCTGTAGCGCCACTGCACTGCCACACCATTCGCGCTGCCGATCAACCTTATTTTTTGAGCGGAATGACGATGATGCGAATATCGTCTGACCTTGTAATTGTTGCCAGCCGGACATGGCCAGACGCCACAAGGATATGTACTTAACGAAGTATTATATATGACGGCAATATTAATGGCTTCGGTAGAGGCCTGAGCTGCCCCGTGGAATCTACCGGATGTGCCAGCACCAGAACGGTCCCATCATAATAGCCTTCCGGTGGCTACGGTCCACAGCAAAAAGCCAAAAAACAAGGATATCTTCCCTTACGTAGAGAGCTGCATACTCCTCCACTCTTCACCGTCCGGCTTCCATAAGACTCTCTCTGCCCCTCCCTCGCCATCCTCATCATCACCACCCTCACCACTATCAACCTTCCCCTTTCCTCACCCTCTTCGACATCACCACTCAAAATGTCGAAACTACACCTCTTCACCCGAGCAGCATCCACTTTCCTCCGCGTACTCGAACTCCTCATCGCCGGCCTCGTCCTTGGCATCTTCTCATACTACCTCGCCAGTGAGTCCCCCACCCGCCCTCTCCCCCTCTCCTTATTCATCCCTCCCATCACCTATCCATCCACCCCCATTAATCCCACACAGCCCTCTCCCGCCGCTCAAATTCCACCATCCCAACATGGACCCGCGCAGTCGAAGGCATGTCCGGCGCAGCCGTAATATACACCACCTTCGCCGCAGTCCTGACCTGCGTCTTTGGGGGTATAACCTTCTTTGCCTTCATCGCCGTGATCCTGGACATCTGCTTCGTGGGCTGCTTCATCGCCATCGCCGTCCTCACCCGCGGCGGGGACGTGAGCTGCAGCAACACGAACGATAATTCGCCGATTGGGACGGGCGAGCACCTCTCATGCCAACTGCAACGGGCAGTATTTGCAGTTTCCATCGCAGGAGCGTACGTCACCGCCCCTCCAATCCTCCTCTCCCGATCCCCCCCTCTCCCTCAACAAGCACAACCCCACTAACTCCCCCACCCCCCCACCAGAATCCTCTTCCTCCTCTCCGCCCTCCTCCAAATCGCCCTCTCCCGCAGCCACAAACGCGAAAACCGCTACGGCCCCTCCCCCTCCAACAACTACACCTCCGGCTCCGGCGCCCGCAAACCCTGGCAACGCAACCGCAACCGCAAAACCCCCCCCACCACCGACGCCGAACTCGGCACCCTCGGCACCTCAGACCCCAAACACCCCCACGACCGCCCCTCAGCCGACACCGCCGTCACAGGCACAACCGCCCACGACGGCTACGGCGGCCCGGTGACCAAATACGCCGAGCCGACACTCCCCGTACAGTCGACGATGCCGGGGACGACACACGCGCCACAGGTGGGCATGGGTGTTGGCGCTGCGACGGGGGCGGGGTACGCATCCCATATCCCGGAGATGGAGGCTGGGGCGCCCGGGGGGCGGGATAGGCCGTATGTGACGCACGATGCGCAGCCCGAGGCGCAGGTGCATCAGGGGGGGTATGTGCACAGTAACCCCGAGGCGCAGACGTTTTCGAGGGGGTATGCGAGATGAGAGGAGGGGAAGGCTGGGGGGAGTGTATCTGCGGGATATGTGCATAGGAAGACGGAGGCGCAGAGGGTTTTGGAGTAATTATGGGCGATGAACCGGGCAGGGGTTGGGGTGATATACATCGGGAGAGAAAAGGGGAGGGGAGGGTATGTTCACGAGAGAGAGAAGAGATGGGAGTGAGGTTTGTAAATATAGCTACTGTACCAGATATCATATCCCCTTCACCAAGAGGAGGTGCCAGCTTTCACGGAGTGGAAAGAGATAATGTCTAACACAATAATTCACCATCAAACCCTTTTCACACGCGAGACCCTTTCCAAAATATGAGAGTTGAGGAGAGGGTGTGTGAGATGAGGAGGATTGGGAGGGCCGGGGGGGGGGGGGGGGTTGGGGAGTATATACAACGGGAAGGGGAGGATTTTTAGCCGCGAAGAAAAGAGCCGAGATTGGAACGAGACTTGTATACAGCTACCAGATACCAGATCCTAGATCCCCATACCCAGAGAGTAAATAGCTTCACGGAGTGGGAATAGACAAGGTAATATCCAACATCATCATCCAGCATCAAACCCACTCACACGCAAGGTAGCCCCAACCCCGGTCCAGCAAACGGTAATTGGACATGTACCTAAACATGTAATTGAAGAGGCCAACACCCACGCCTAGGCTAAATGCAACCTCTCCAATGAAGGCAGTGCCTGAAGAGATCCTTACCTTGTGCGCCAGGCCCACTCCGACTCCGTACCGAGGATGCGTACGAAAACAGAGAAGGTCAATGCAATCGTGACAGGTATCCAACTCTTTCTCTTCCTCTTCCCCTTTCCCCCCCTCTTGCCTCTCAACCCTCGCCCCCCCCCCGGACATTCCCCTTCCCAAACCACCCCCTCACCTCTCCCCAACACCAAACCAATCATCCTCATACCTCTCAGACCCCTCACTCCCCTCGGCCTCCACATCCACCATCTCAGCATCCGTCCCCTCCTCAACCTCCTCCTCGACCGGCGGCGTAAAATCCCACACCTCCATAATAGTCCTCCCGCCCCTGCTAGCCATAACTACGCAGCGTTCGCTCTCGAACGCGACGCGCCAGACCGCCTCGGCGGGCTGGGATAGCTCGCGGATCAGGGCGCCGGTGTTGGTGTCCCAGATTTTGACGCGGCCGTCGGAGCCGCCGGAGACTATGCGCGCGTCGTCGAACTGGAGGGAGGTGACTGAGTTGTCGTGGGCGGCGAGGCGGTGGATCGGGGTGTGGGTGTCGAGGGACCAGACGCGGACGGAGCCGTCGGAGCCGCCGGTGACGAGGGTGGAGGAGCGCATTTGTAGTTGGCCTACGAGGGAGGTGTGGCCTTGGAGGATTGCTTGGCAGGTTCTGCGTTCATGTTTTAGTAGGCTGCGGATAGTATGAGGAGTGGGAGGGGGAAAAGGAGGGGCTTACCCATCTTGTGGGTTCCATATCCGCACGCTTGTATCTAAACTCCCAGTCGCGATCCTCTGGCCGTCGAAAGCTATGGCGTAGATCTGGCTGAAATGGCCTTGCAGCGTGCGCAAACATTGGCCGCTCGAGATACTCCAGATCTTAGCGGTGGTGTCGTAGCTTCCTGAGACGACTAGGTCGCCGTGGATCTCTAGGCAGCGTACACTGGCTTGGTGGCCCATCAGAACGTTGCTGCATGTGCCTGTGGTCAGATCCCATACACGTAGCGTCGTGTCTCTGGATCCAGAGATGGCGGTGTGGGCGTTTGACATCTTAAGGCAACGAACTGTGGATGTGTGGCCCCGGAGAACATGGACGCTCGCCCTGTTCTTGTGTTAGAGGAGCAGATTCGAGTATTCGGCGCGTCTCACCCAGTTGCCATGTTCCAAACCCGAACATCGCGATCACAGCCTCCACTGACGAGTATATCATCCCAAGGGATCATAGCCCATACCCCCATTACATGTCCCGTCAATGTTCTCTGATGATCTCCTCTCGTATTGAAAACATGAATTTTCGCATTATCCAACGCAACAACAATGAACTTTTTCGTCAAATGCAAACTCGTAACAACTCCTTGATCTGGGGTGATATGCCTCGCGTTCATCAGACCGCCCTTCTTCCATGCTGACTCCACCATATATGCATGCTTGAATCGTGATCGATGCGTGTGTTTTGACCTTGTTTTCCTGTGTTTTCGTACCAACCCTGAATCTGTCCCTTGGGTGTCAGAGACTTTGTCGGGGTCCTCGTCTATGTTATCCAGTCTACCACTCGGCGAAGTCGAGCGTAGATGCTGGCCGTAAAGTATTGAGCTTGCTGGTGCACTCGAAGCTGTCATGCTTGATCCAACGGAATCACTCGACATCCTTCGGTATGCGTGCTTTTCGCAAAGAGTCTTCCAGGCTTGGTCATCGCTTACGACCTCCCTCCATCTCCTCGAGACTTGCGATGCGCGGACAAATGTTTTCGGGTCGTCGACGAATTCTAGTATCTGCAGCACTTGTCAGCTAGCAGCATATACTTTCGGCTGTAGAAGAAGCATACTCTGAAGCAGAGCTCGTTTGGTAACGCCTTGAAAGGATCTTTTTTCAGCCTTGGGCTCACGATCTGATGGAGGAAGCTCAGCGTATGATTGTCGCACGTGTCCACGAGCGATTTCAAGAAGTTTTCCTTTGCTGTGATAGCCAATCTTCCAAATACTCGTCTCGCATTTTCTAAAACGGGGTCTTCTCCATCGTCAAGGGTAGAAACATGCCAGGAGGTAGGTGATCGCTGATGCGGGGTTGGGCTTGGCGCTGGTGTTGGGGGAGATGCAGGAGCTGAGGGAAGAAGAGGATTCGCCATGGTTGGAGGCATTGAGGAGGTGTTCGGAGTTAGAGGAGGTTTTGGATGAGAAAGTTGTAAGGAGCCTTTTCTCTGTGAGCGGTGGTGACCAATGGCCACGGGGGCCGGTGCTGATTTGGTGTGCATGGGCATCTCAATGTCTGAGTCCACTGAGGCCAAACGGCCATGGCCTCTGTTGCTGTAGCTGTCCATGGCCCATCAATGTGATCTTGTCCAAAGCCTCATGTGAGGGATGGTAGTATCGTGATATAGTGTACGACTAAGTGGGACTGCTGATCTTACGTCGATGATGTCGTCCCAGGTACATGTGATGTCGTCTTGCGCACAGGTTTTCTCCGTCCTTATTAATGCCTCCCAGGCTGTAAACACACTTGAGCTCCCTTCCTGAAATCAAAGAAGCTTCTCGGGTGCCACTGCTCCTTCCTTCGTTTGAGCTGAGCCTGCCGTCAGGGGGATTCGTTGAAGCAGATGCTAATCAAGCGCAAGCAAAACCAGCAAAGCGATGAGCCCAGTCCGAAGAATTTGAAGCAAGAGACCAAAATCCTCTTCGCAAGAAATGAGCCACGTCCGATGCTTTCATAAGTCCCTATTGGAAGTTGTATTTGGCTTGAGGATTTGGGTTGTTTGGCGGCTAGGCCCAGGGACTGTCTCGGCGGATGGAGATTGCAGGGGATCGATGGCCTCTGTTCCCTGGCCTTCGCCAACCGCAACAGTGCTATACCAGTTAGCACAGCAGAATGCGGCGAGGGCTTCGCTGGAAAACAAATGAGAGATTGCTGTTGGCAATGCTAGAGCACAAGAACTAATTCGGAATGTCACAGAGTAGCCGGTCCGTTCAAGCTTTCAGACCTCAGGACGGAAAGGTGCTGCGGAGCCTCCTTCCTACATCCCCTTCTCCTCTCTCTCCCGGTCCTCGACCGGGTTTCCGAACACAAAACATTTTTAATGATAATGCGACTAGTTGGATGACTGTAGGATCTCTTCTTCTTCTTTTTCTTTCTCTTCTCAAGACACTTCAAGGACCAATGACGCAGACACTCTTGATTCAGTCTCCTTATCTGGTCTTAGGGGATAATTTCCCTTTCTGATGGACAAGAATCTTCTTCAATTCCTCTTTCGAACTCTTCTTAATGCTCACCACTATGACGTTGCAGTCTCTAAGAAGAAGCTCACTACTGTAACGTTGCAGTCTCTAAGAGGCTTCTTCTCCTGAGCTCAAGATGTACTTTCTGTCCTGCCTTTTGCCCTCATGGATGTCAGCCGCAGTCCCCATGACAGTGGCTACCCACCTAACACATTCCAAAACCAGCCTTCCTTGACAGCCTAAGACTTCTCCATGTCTCTTTGAATATGTAGAAATCTGTGCATATGCACTAAAAGCTTTTGACATTAGAGCATACAGAATGTTGCAAGCAAGATGCGGTCTGCATTGCAAGACAGAACATATAAAACTTTCTCATACCGTTCTGAACGACCACCTCACTGCCCTATGAACCGGAATTGATTCCACCCGATCACCATGTTCGCAATCACTCCATCATGATGACTACAAGAGCAAAAACACCACTCCTACGGATGCATCCGCACAAACCTTTCTTCTCCTAAACTGTCTTCCTCCACTACGCACCCATACCCGAATGATCCACCACCAACACTCACACTATTCCCATCATCTTCAACCTCCTCCAGCTACGCACCCCCGCCCCTACACCACCTGCACCGCCTCCATCCCTCGTCCCACCAACCACCCACACTCCAGCAACAACAACCCACTTAACTCACACCGACCGAAAAACCACCACCATGGCCCTCACCCTTACCCCCCTCACCCTCACCCGTCGCCTAACCCTAATCCACATCCTCCAATTCACCAGCGCCCTCGCCTACCTCCTCTGCCTCCTCTACTCGGTGCTCCACAAAGGCTGGTGGCTCTACACCGCCATCCCTTTAGCCGTGGGCCGTAACCTTCCCCCTTTTCTCCCTCTTTCCCTTTCCCCCTCTTTTCCCAAACCCCTCCCTAATCTCTCTCCACCCTCAGCTAACCAACACAATCACGCAGTCACCGCATCAGTAACCACCACCCTCCTCCTAACCCTGCACCTCCTCTCCAGCGATCTCCTCGCCACCCGCCCCTCCCTCGTGCACGCAACTCGACTCTTAAGCGAGTTCATCGTGCTGATGCTCTGGACCGCGGTGGCGGTGGCGATGTGGTTGCCCAAGGGGAAGAATTTTCGGAATTTGTTCACGCGGCCGCCGTATGTGGCGTGGGGGGTTGGGAGCGGGGTTGCGGTGGGTGAGATGTGAGTTGGGTTTTTTGTTCTGTTTTTGTGATTTTGGTTTTGGTGGGAGGTGGGAGGTGGGGGAGATGGGGGAGATGATGGCTAACGTGGGAAGTTTTGGGGGGAGGTAGGGCGATGGGATGTTGGGGCTTGGTGACGGTTTGGGGGATGAGGGGTGAGGGGATGAGGGGGGCGATTCCTTTGGAGTGAGTGGGGTTGGGGGGTGGGGTGGATGGTGGATTGGAGGGGGTGTGATGTGGATTCGAGGAGGTGGGAGAGAGGAGGCTTGTCTTTCCAAAGAACATGAGAGGTAGTTATTGAAGATGTTATACCGGGAAAGGAAAGATCCCCTAGGAAGTTCGCTGTCCAAGAGACAAAGCCCGAAGAGATCAATTTTCCAAGGGTATCAAGTCATATTACCCCTATTCTACAAGCTCTCTGCCCTCTTAATCCTCGTCCCATCCAGGGTTCTGCCCACCGGGCGGCTTTGGTCCCCCAGCTTGCCTCGCTACAATAATTTGATCGACACTCAACACCGTCCTAGCTGCCTCCGTCGCCAGCCTGATGGCCCACTGTTTACTAATAAGCAAATCCAGTATCCCTTCCTCCTTCGCATCCAACGTCCCAGAGCCATCCTCATTCTCCACATCAACGCCCATAGTCCACTCGTCTTCCTCATCCTTGTCATCATCTTCGTCGCCGCCGTCTTTGGAAGAGGATTTGTGATGCGCAGCATACAACGTAGCGAGCACCTCTGTGGCGTCCAAGCCAGCTGACTCGGCCAATGTGCGAGGAATCACTTCAAACGCTTCAGCGTACTTCTTGATCGCATACTGCGAGAGCTCAGGCGTCCGCTCGCCATAGGCTGAGATCCGCTCAATCAATTGCATTTCTGTCGCCCCGGCCCCGGGAACTAGCTTTGCATCCCGAGTGATCGCTTTGACGACGTTGACCCCATCGTCGATCGCACGTTCAATATCATCGAGATGGTTCTGTGTGGCGCCACGAATCACCAGCGTTGCTGTTCTAGTGGTGTCGTCCTCCTGTCTGAAGACTGTGACGCGGTCGCCACCTATTTCGAGAGTCTCGACGATGTCTACTTTGCCCATTTCATCAGGCATAGGAGCCCCTAAGCGGGCAAGGGGTGTAGCACCGACAACGCGGCAGAGACGGCGGAGTTCGAATTTAGAGAGGACCTTGACGACGAGGATGCCGAAGCGATTGAGATAGTGGAGAGCAAGTTCGCCAACTGTAGAGCCTGCGACCACCACCCGGAGGCCTGAGTCGTGGAGTTCTTTGATCGCAGTCTCGAGTTGGTTTTCTTCGCCTTTAGTGAAATCCATCATTTCCTTTGCGTTGTGCAAGAGGACTGTGCCTTTTGTTTCTGTCTGGCTGGTGTCGATGGGGCAGGAAAAAACTCCAACTCTTGCCTTTTTGGCTTTTTTGACGCTGCTGTCGGGTTCGCGGCCGAAAACCATACCTTTGACTACTCTGCTTTGGTCAAGGCCGCCACCCATGATTTTCACAACGCGGATGTTGTCGACATTGAAATTTTGAGGATTTTTAGGGAGGACGGCGAGGACGGCTTCGGCGACTAACGAGGCCAGGAAGTCTTCGCTGCCAGATTGTTTGGAGGCAATTACGGTGCGGATTGCTTTGGCGAGTTCGCCCTGGGAGCGCATGTCTTTGACTTCGTCTACGACCAATTCTAGAGAGAGTCCAATCAGCATGCCCAGTGAGGAGGGGAGACCAAAGGGTCTCAGAATTTGTATACGGACCATCTAAACATTTTAAGGCCTCGTTCTGAGCCCTCTCGTACCCAGACACAACGTCACTAGTCTTCAAGCCCATTCTCAACAGCTCCTCCGCTTTCTTCAACATCTCCCCACACAGAACGATAACCATATTGGTAGCATCGCCCATCTCCGCCTCTTGTTGTTGACTAGCCATGACGACCAATTTTGCTGCAGGGTGCACGACGTCGAGTTCTTGAAGAATCGCAGCCGCATCGGAGGTCAAGATCATTTTGTGCAGGTGATTGATGACAATCTTGTTGCGGCCATAGGGTCCTAACGATGTCTGTACTGTCTGGGCTATGGCTCGACATGCTTCTATGTTGCGTATGACGGCGCCGTCTTCAGATTCATAACTGCACCATGTTGTCAATATGGAGCTTTTGGGTTCATTAAAGTCAGACGTGGAACATACTTTTGGTATCCCTGTTTAAAGAGGCCTCCGTTAGGAGCACTGGGTATAGAAAGAGACATATTGATATTTGTGGGACGCTGAAGCTGAACAGTGCGAGTCTTCCACCAGGTCTACACTCGAGGTCACAAAATATTTCGCGGACGCGTTTAGACGGAGGGTTGCCGCTGGCCCTAGCCCTAATGAAATCTTACTTGGCCTGTTGTCTCTGTTGGAGCAGTCTACACAACTTGTGATCTGACTTGATGAATATATCGTGACGAGCGGAGTAAATTCTCGAGTAGGAATACAAGTACAAGAAGGGTCGGTTACAAAGCAAGCCAAGATCTGCGCCATGCATCAAGGCTTGCCCCTGCATGCAGCACAACGGGGATCTGAGGTGAAGCATCATTCTACTGTCCAGAAGGTGTTGCGTTGGCATCGATAACATCGTGATTTAACTTCGCTTCTTCTTCTGTCTACCCTTCCCCTTCCCCTTCCCAGCCCCCTCACTCTCCCCGCTCGCACTTCCACTCTCAACACTCTCCCCACTCTCTCGCTTCCCCCCTCCCCCAAAACCTTTCCCTTTTTTCACACTGACCGCTGCTCCCATTCGCTTCAGCTCCTTGGTTAAGCGCGTACTCGGCCGCATGCCGGGGAAGTCCTTCGCGCTGTACACCTCGAAGACATCACTATCCACACATTCGATCGTGCGTCCCTCGTTGCTGCCGTCCCTGTGCATATTTGGGAGGGGGAGATTCATGAGTGTAAAGCGAAGGCGGTAGAGCCCGTTTTGCCGGCAGGAGAGATCGGGGAAGATGAAGAATGTCGAGATTCTGCTATTATCTCCGATTGAAGAGAGGGAGGACGTCGTGCTTGATTTCCTCGTCTTCCCTCCGTCTTCTTGTTTTGATAGTTTGAGAGGGGGGATGTCAGGGTCAGCGCACACAAACGGCGAAGCCACTAACGTGCCCATAAGACGGCGGGAGATACGGTTCGATTGGTTAGGGTCAGGCACTTGAGTCACATCCGTGGAGGCGCTGGGGGCGAAGGTACCTGGAGAGGTAGAGGAAGGGGTTACGGAGAGGAGGGCGCAGTGGACAATGTTGAATTGGTAGTGCATTTCTGCGATGTCGGTTGAGGAGGTAGGGTCAAAGTCGCGGAGGGAGAGTTGGACGATTGGGGGTGGATCTATAACCCTGCGATCGCGTTCGCCGAAACCACAAGCGCGAGCTGCAATGGGTTGTTGGCGGATGGTGAAAATGTAACGGGAGGTTCTATGAAGCGGATTAGTTCAGACTGGGCTGTTCATTAGGGTGCTCTTATCGTCTCGTCTTGGGTCGGGTGCAGGGAAGAGTGTACCTACATATCGTTAGGCCTTCGCTGGGTGTCTGCGATTGGAAGCCCAGCGGTCTGAGTATGCGATGCATAGTGCACTGGTGCTGTCATTGGCCCGCCGGACGAAGTGTTGGAACTTTGGTACGACGTGGAAGGGCTCTGCAGGGGAGGATGGCTGGTCAAAAGGTAAGGACTTCGGGTGTAGGCCGACTCATTGAAGAGAGAATTCTGTGCAGGAGACGGAGGTGGCCAGTGTCCGACCGGAGAAATCGCCTCGTACACGGTACCTGGGTTCCTGGACGAGAAAGAATCTCCTTGGGCAATCAGTGGTGGGTGGAATAGAGGAGGTTCGTGTGCTGTCGGTGCTGCTTGGGGCGGTGGGTACCATCTCATGTTTGAGTCTTGTGATGTGTGCTGGGGGTATGCTACCTGAGGACGAGCCGCAAGATCAGAGAAATGTGGCCGCATCTTCGGAGATGTTGGAGTAAATGGCGGATCCAAATGCGATGGAGGAGGCAGCTGAGGACGTTGCTCAGGGAAAGCTGGCGGTGGTGGAGGAAGTGGAGGCGGTAGATGTGACCGGGTCATCTGCGTCCTTTGACCGACTTTGCCAAGGAAGTAGATGCCATGACCTTCAGGCTCAGAGTGATCGGGTTGGTGAGGAGACATCGGCCGTGATGACTAGGGGGGTCTTGGGGGAACAGCAGAATGGTCCTTTGACAAAGAGGGTTCTTGAAAGTGAGGATATGGATGTCTATTTTGCCATTTATATAGGAGCAGAGGACAAAGGATGCACATGATGACTACAAAGCATGCATGAGGTCTTGAAGCAGAAAGGATGGCTGGTCAGGTGAAAGTGATGCGGAGGTCTAGGCTTTCGAGAGACTGAAGGCTGTCTTAGACGCATGAAGGAAAGCTGGAGAATGAGGAGAGACCGTTAAGATTTGGGGGGGGGGGGGGGGGTTTGTGTGGGGTGGCAAAGCAGAGGGTCTGGAGGTGATCGAGGTGATCGAGGTGATCTATTGATCGACCACTACTGTACCTTCTGCCCGGGCTTTGGCTACCTTAGTTGGCACCTGAGAGAGAAATTTGACTTTGGGCACTCGGACCGTTGGCGCTCCCTAGCCTCGAGTCGACGCCTCAACGGTCCAAACGTTCAACACCACGACCTAAACAAGCCCAAACAAGCCCAAAAAGCCTAAAACGCCAATCTGACCCCCTCCCAAACCGGGCTGTCAATGTCGCTGTAGGTGCTAGAGCAAACTCAGTCAGTATGATCAGCGTGGCGCGCACCTAGAGCTCTTCCTCTAATCGTACATTAGCTTAATCACGACTTCGCATTTTGACCATGTGAGATCGATCCCACTCCCCTCCTCTCCCAGGCGATGCTATTTTGGACGTACCTGCAGCCCGCACTAGCTGATCTTTCGACTATCGTGCAGACTCTTCCATGTCTTTGGTGACGCCATCTAAGGCACAGATCGTCGAGATCGCTTCACGTTCGTCATTATATCCAGTTTAGTCTCATGCATGCGAAAGCCGGGCTGCTTCTATAAATATTCAGGTCTTTTGGCCGATCTTTCCTCTTCTTTGCTCTGCGCGCATGATGATCTTATACTGCTTTAGGAGCCTGCCATCTGTCAGAAGCCGAGGTAGTCCCTATTCGTCAAAACCAAAAAAGGCCTCCAGGCCAGGCTATGGCAATCATCTTCGCTGCTTTCTTCCCACCCAGCTACCACCAGGGTAATGGAACAAACGGGTTCGCACAGCAATTCTGTGCTGCCGCAATGCCCAATGATGCAATTATTATCCCACTCAAAGCCTGTCCTTGTTGGACAGGTGGTGAAAAAGAGCCAAGGACTCCTCATATTGGTTGAAGGAAGCCATTGCATCACCGTGCTTGAGCAAGCCGTTGATTAGCGACTCTGCTTACACTCTTTTAGGCTCCGTGCCGTCGAAACCACAACTCGGTTTTCTACCACACTGCACTGCGCCGAGCTCCGTCACTGGTCAGATACGAGCTAGTGTTTGACATTGGGATGGGACTGCTGGCTAGATAATTCCGGTTTGGACTGGCTCCGGGTCGGATAGGGAAGATACACGTACGCACAATAGCCAAATGAGGATCGGCATTCGCCTCTTGGTTTCGATTCCAATGCAGCTATGCGTATTAGGAGCTGTCAAATCCCCTGACGTGGGTTCCTTCTAATCTCATGTCTGTGACTATTGCGAGAACCCCACACATTGGCCCAGGCCTTCGAGAGGAATGTAGAAGCTAAAAAGAAGCCGATGATGCATTGTCGGTCGGATCTGCGACTTGCATTTAGCTGGCCAATTAACAAAGCTCCCTTGTTCTTCCTCACTACCGGCCGAGCCTCAATCTCCATCTGATATTGCAAACCTCAAGGGACTTGCTGCTGACTCTTGCTCAGACTGATGCGATTCAGGTAATGAATTCGCGTATGCTCTCCTTGGTAGCTGGATGAGGTTTCGAACTCATGCGAGGCCAATTTGTTCTGTCGTCTTGCCTTGGCAATGATGGCACGTTACAAGTCACTGCTTCACGGCACAACGAGGACAATTGCCCGCATGTCAGACTGGTCCCGCAGGCAGAGAGTGTGTGAGAGCCATCATAGCCCAATCAACTTTGCTACCATATCAAGAAACCCCTCCCAGCCAATTCTAGCCCACATATGAAGTGAACAATCAAATGTAGCCATGGCTGCATGACGAGACCTCTGTTCTCCCCTTCTCCATTCTGATACCTGGCCATAGCTCTGAGCAAGGGACCCAAGTGATAAATGGCTAACGCCGCAGCTACTGCTCGTTCGAGAGCGCTGCACTCGCTATGGCGTCGGTCATGCAGCACGAAAGCAGCGGCGATGAGATTCGAAGCCATGAGTAACAGAGCATACTGCCGGATTAATGCATGAGCATGTGGTTGCCGGATGCGGAGGGTGGCTGAGGGCGAAACGGTAAATTGTATGGCTGCGGGAAGCTCTATGATGAGATGAAGGAGGAAGGGTATAGAAGCTTGTGAGGCTTGCAGTGCAGGAGGAAACATAATGTCTTGATATTGAAGGAGCAAGAGTCGCTGAAGTTAGGCTGACGCGTCGTCTAATCATTAGAGCATATTGGCTTTCTAGCAGTTGCTCGATGGCGAACACCCAGTTCCACTAGGACCTGCCCATAGAAAGCAGGATCTCCAATGCCATGTTAGCCAGTGTCAGTCAGCCGTGGATGGTATGGAGAAGAACTCAAGCTCGGGATTTTCGGCCTTTTTCGGGAAGCTAGGCCGCCCAACAAGGCTTAGTGCCTTTTGTTCGTTGGGTATCAAACGTGGGCATTTCTTACAACGCCGGTAGATGTTTGCTCAGTACATTCGTCCTTCAATCATGCTGAGCAGAGCTTTGAGAGCACCCCGTGCTCTGCCACTGAGGCGCAATGCCGTGCAAGCTTTGGCCAGACGTTCGGTAACAACTGATGCGGCTTCTTCTCACGCCGAGAGGGAACAGGTCCCCGAAGTAAGGAACCATCCATTTAATGGTGTACGAGCAACAGACTGAATACCTTTCTTCGCTACAGGAAGATGACAAACATTTTGAAGTCAGACTCTCAGACGAGAGCTTCGAGACCTACGAACTCGACCCACCCCCATACACCTTAAACACCACGAAAAAAGAGCTCAAGCGGATGTATTATGACATGGTTTCAATAAGGTATACCACCTTTCCTTACCAAAAACCTCTCACACCAATTCTGACCTAGAAACTCCCAGACGGATGGAAATGGCCGCGGACCGGCTCTACAAAGAAAAGAAAATCCGCGGCTTCTGCCACCTCTCCACTGGCCAGGAAGCAGTGGCCGCAGGCATCGAACACGCCATCACCAAAGAAGACAACGTCATCACCGCGTACCGCTGCCACGGCTTCGCGCTCATGCGCGGCGGGACCGTCAAAAGCATCATCGGCGAACTACTAGGTAGGAGAGAGGGCATTGCGTACGGCAAAGGCGGCTCCATGCACATGTTCTCCAAAGGTTTCTACGGGGGCAATGGTATAGTGGGCGCGCAAGTCCCCGTGGGCGCGGGGATCGCATTCGCGAACCAGTACACGGGCAAGAAGAACACGACGATATGCCTCTACGGCGACGGGGCCAGCAACCAAGGCCAAGTCTTCGAAGCCTTCAACATGGCCAAACTCTGGAACCTCCCCATCCTCTTCGGCTGCGAAAGTAAGTCCCCCTACCCCCTCCCCACCCCATTCCAAACCCCCTAACTCACCATCCCCCAAGACAACAAATACGGGATGGGCACCGCCGCCAACCGCGCCGCCGCCCTAACCGAATACTACAAACGCGGGCAATACATCCCCGGGCTAAAAGTAAACGGGATGGACATCCTCGCCGTCAAAGCCGCCGTCGAATACGGCAAAGCCCACACCGTCGCCGGCCACGGCCCCTTAGTCCTCGAATACGTCACCTACCGCTACGGCGGGCACAGCATGTCGGACCCGGGGACCACCTACCGGACCCGTGAGGAGATCCAGCGCATGCGCAGCACCAACGACCCGATCGCGGGGCTGAAGCAGAAGCTGCTGGATTGGGGGGTCACGAGTGAGGAGGAGTTGAAGGGGATTGATAAGGAGGCGCGGGGGTTTGTGGATGGGGAGGTGGCGGTTGCGGAGGGGATGGCGGTGCCGGAGACGACGCCTGAGGTGTTGTATGAGGATATTTATGTTAGGGGGAGTGAGCCGCTGTTTATGCGGGGGAGGACGCCGGATGAGAATTTTTATTATTAGAGAGGGTGACGCCCCGGGGGGGGTTTGGGGGTGCACTGGGTCTTGGGAGCGGAGATCTGTAGTAGCATGGTTTACACGGGAGAGGGCGCGGTGTATTGCTGAACATAGCTACAGGTCGCCCTGATATGCGAATACTCTATTTGGCTCCCAACGCCAGTGATGCATCCCTATCCGAACCCACCCCATCAATTCCTCTCCTCCCAAAGAATCCCAGAATCCCTCTCCCACACGCTATGCACACCGCACCACTCACATCCCCACCCCCTCAACCCCCTCCCCCTCCTCCTCCTCCAAGCTCACCATCCCCCTCCTCCCCCTCCCTCCCCTCAGCATAACCTGCTGCAAAACCCCCGCACTCGCAGCCACAAACCCCAAATACGGTTTACTGGGCTTCAAAACGCGCGAGAGGTATTCGGGGTGGAACTGGACGCCGACGAACCACCTGTGGTCTTTGAGCTCCAGGATCTCCATGCGCTCTTCTTTGTCGTCTTTGCCGATGAAGCGCAGGCCGGCTTTTGTGAGGCGGTCGACGTAGGCGGGGTTTACTTCGTAGCGGTGGCGGTGGCGCTCGTTGATTATTAGGGGGGAGGGGGGGGTGGAGGGGGGGGTGCAGGTTGTGGCGCCGTTTGTTAGGGTTTCTTCGAGTGTGCCGTTTGCTCGGGGTTCATTGGTTGCGCCGTTGGTGACTAGAGGGGAGGGCTCGGAGTAGAGGGCGCGGATTTTGGACCATTGGGTATCCTGGCCGAAATGGGTGGGCCGCAGTCCTAGTCTTTGGGTTGCGCCCATAGTCGTACGATCTATCTCAGGCATGTGTATAACCACGGGTTCCTTGGTCTGCTCATTGAACTCCACGCTTGAGGCGGCATCAAGGCTGCATACGTGCCGGGCATACTCAACGACAGCCATTTGCATCCCTAGGCATATTCCCAGGAAGGGGGTGTTATTTTCACGGGCGGACTTGATGGCTGCGATCATGCCCTCTGTTCCGCGTTCGCCGAATCCTCCAGGTATGAGGAGGCCATCGCAGGTGTGGATTTTTTCCCTCGAATGATGTTAGCAGGTTATTTACCACTGAGCTAGCGCATTGAGATATACCATGCCTGGTGAAACTTTGCTGGAGTGTTCTGTGAAGCTGATGTCTCGAGATGCTCTGCGTCAACGCAAGTAAGATTGAGCTTTCTAGAGCAGGCCATCGATGCATGCTCTAGCGATTTCATGACCTGGATTGCAAGTGCCACGATTAGCGCAAGAATCTGGCATGGCTGGTCAAGGCTGGTTACAGAATGATAGGCGTCAGGATGCTCTGTGTACTTCCCGACCTGTAGTTTGGTGAGCCTTTGTTGCTCTTGTAGGGGAATCTTTTGTAAATACCAGGACGATCTTCACCGAATCGAAAAGACGATCTTGCTCGAGTGTAAGGGTTTTCCATGCCCTCCAATTTGACGTTCCTTTCTTGGCCAATGATGCAGGTATCGTGACGGTGTCGAGGCGGAGGATGTCTCTAAGACGAGGGATCAAGCCTTGCTTTTCCAGTAATCTGTTTAAAACGTTAAGAAAAAGATGACAAAGCCATCGCATCTCTGCTTACAAAGGAACATGGTAAAGGCTTGCTACGTTGTGCACGGAAAGGACCTGATTGGGATCCAAATCGCAGAATTGAGCGATCTTCTGTGTGATCGACTCTGTGAGTGCTATATCGCATCGACATGCAATCTTTATCGATGTCAGAACCGTTCCAAAAGATGCGTAGGGAATCAACTAACAAGGTCGGGACTCAACCCCAGACTTCGCACTTCACGGATAGCGGCCTCTGTCATTTTTGTCAGTGTATGCCATGTGAGTTCACTGGATGGGACACGTACGCGTAGGTTTCGTCTTGGGCTCTGTATTTATAAGTGGGACGAGGGAGACATGTATCTATTAGGAGCATTGGTAAGCAGCAATCCTTCTCTGTAGGAGGCTATATAGAGGATTCGAACCTGCAAAAAATTGTCCTTCCCTGCTCGTCTCCGCAATTGTCGCATCGCCTCAACGAAGGGAGCACTCTCCATATCCCCAACTGTGCCACCGAGCTCAACGATGCATACATCTGGAGTCTCATAGGTATCATCTACGGGTATTTTTGCAACCCTCTCAACCCATTCTTGAATGCCATCTGTGACATGGGGTACAAGTTGCACCGTCTTCCCCAGGTAATCCCCCTTTCTTTCCCTTGAGATAACATGCTGATATATCTTTCCAGTGGTCAAGTTGTTGTCTCTTGTCAGGGTGACATTAAGGTATCGTTCGTAGTTCCCCAGGTCAAGCTTAGACTCGGATCAGCTCTTGCATGCACAGGTTCAGAGATCAGCGTACATCAACCTCGCCGCCGTCGTCGAGCACAAAGACCTCGCCATGTCTGACATGCATTTAGCGTTGTGAAAGAATGATCGAAAATCCGCAGTAGAAAAACGTACTCCATGGGCGACTATCGAGCATTAGCACGGTCTCTGTTTCCGTCATTGGTTGCCTACCATAAGCCCAGCATCGATATTCAAATATGGGTCTAACCCGGAGTCAGTCAACCTCCAATCCCTCTGGGACTTGCTGAGATTCCATACCAATTTTAATACTTGAAACGTAGAAAAAAGTCAGCCAATCTATCCCTCAAAGCGTGTCTCCACGCGTCATTGTAGGATGCATATCTTGAGTCCAATTGTCTTAAGCAGCAGACCGGTGGAAGAAGCTGTAGTCGCGTCAGATGGCTGTACGTGCCAGTGTTAAGTGGATTTGGGGAGGGGTACCGATGACGCCCTTGCCTATGCCCGAGATGACACCTGCACTGTGTTAGTGATTACTCTAGGGTATATTATGAAAGTTGACTTGCCTCCGGATACTAGGACATACTTCATCTTCGTTGCTGTCTCGGGAGGTTCTGTGCGGAGTTTTTGGGTGCTCCAAATGCTGTGTCAAGGATGGAAACTCAAGTCTAGAGTCGGAGAACGGGGCCCAATGGCAAGTGAAGGAAGGTTAGACAATAGGAGTGCAGTGTTTATCTCTGGTATACGCCTCTCTCCGCAATTGCGGAGGGGAAAGAGGGAAGTGTTTATTCGTGGACGTGGGGCATACTTAACACTGGAAAAGCCTCAGTGCTACAGCAGTTTGACCAATAAGAGGAGTTATCACACCTAAGAATATCAGTGTTGATTAAGGCAACTTCTGCTACAGACTTCACAGGTGTATATACAAAGCACTCCAATCTCGGCGTGTGTGGAGAGGTGTTTTTCCTCTGTGAAATCTGCTGTCCCTTGGATCAGACATCTGTCTATACCAGACATCTCTGCAATCAACATCTTTGTCCTTCCTGTCAGCCCCCTATAGCAAACAGTTTCCCTAGCACGTGAGCAAACGCCCTACATCTTCTGCCCAAATATCATGTCAACTCCATCTGCTCGCCTCCCTTTCACTCTCCACTCTGGAAGCCCGTGCCTCATTAGTCTCCTCATCTTCGTGCTTGTAACTCAGCTTCCTTCCTCCAGCACCACTCCGTCCGGCACCACGCTCTCTCCCTTTCCCACCAGCGTCCTTGGTTCCTCCCATGATTGCCCTTCTCTGTATCTCTTTCATTTGCCGCTCTCGATCCCGTGCCTCTCGCTCGAGAGCATGCTGGTCGACTTTTGCTGCCTTAGGTCCTGTGGGTGGCGATTTGACACTCTCCGCAGTTTTTGTTGAAGGATTTTCAACAGATTCACAAGGTGGGTCGTATTTCTTTCGCAAATCTCTCTCATCTCGCTTTTTAGGTTTTGAGCGACTCCCACTGTCGGTCTCATCGCTGTATTCATGATCTCGCTTGGAGCGCTTCCGGTCGCGTTGCCGTCCTTCCTCATTTCGATCTCGCCGTTTTCGGGATGATGCGATTTGCTCATCCTCCTGTTCTCGATACCGACTCTCCGGAGGTCGATGCATTCGGCTAGCGCCATTGATACGGTGCTCTGGAGATCGCGACCGCTTCTTGCTGATCCTGTGATCCAAACTTGGCTCTGTGCTCCTCTCTCGATGTGATCGATGTGAGCGGTGACTGCTTCGTGTAGACCCCTCCTCTTTGTCATAACCTCGGTGGTTTCGGCGTGATGATCGCCTCGCGGCGGTATCGACCGATGTATCTCTGGTCCGTGATGTCTTCGAGTCGTACTTCTCCTCACGTTCGTCTTCGTATTTGCGAGCGTGATGTCGGTGGCGCTCCCGTCTTCTCTCTTGCTCGTCGTGCTTAGAAGGGCTCGCAGAACGCTGGCGGTGATGACGATTATGTGATGATTCTTGTCGGGGTGGAGATCTTGAGCGAGTACGTGATCGCGTGGGGGCAGATGCGGAACTAATAATCATTAGCAACAAATAAGGCTTGGGCAACGCCTCGGTAAAAGTGACATACCTGTCCCGCTTCTCTCCAGCCGGGCGCGTTCGCGCAGCAGCAGATGCACGGCCAATAATGGAAAACCCTGTGTTGTCCCGGACTCCAGTCTTAGGTGGGCCTTGCCTCAAAGCCTTTGGCCCTTTTGGTGCGCCCTCGACACCAAGCCCTTTGGGCTCAACGACTGGAGCACGAGGTATTGATTTTTCGACTACTGGCAGGGATGGGGCATGGGTTGCATTGCCGTTTGTTGGGAGAGGTGCTTGACCACGACCAATTGAAGCACTCCGGCGATCGAAATGGTTCCTGTGAAAACCTCGTCCGACACGGTGCCCCCGAGGGCTGGTATCCGTTTGGGGCTCGTGGGAAGTAAGTCTTGCTGGACCAGTAGGAATGGCTGGGCTGGGAGGAGGTAGCATTGCGGACGAATCAGCAGCCACCGATGGAATAGGATGGACCTCAGGTTCTGTGGTCTCGCTTGAGATGAAGGTCTGGATAGGGGAAGGCTTTGTGTCTTCCTCGGCTGATCTGGGGCTATCGTTGAGATCCTCTGGATTCCGGGTCTGTTCTGGTGGTCGCTCGTCGCCTACTGTCTCAGGGGCTTCTGCTGGCTTCACTCCCTCGGGTTCTATTCCGGCAGGCTTTTCTGCCTTCCCCATATCAGGTAGGGATGGCATGTTCTCCTCGATGTGATCTTCCGCATCTCCTGGATCAAGCTCCTTGTTAATTTGGTCCTCAATAGCTTGCTTTGCGATTGGGTCTTCGGGATGAGCGTCTTGTATATTATCATCAGCCTGATTCTGTTGATGCGGTCCTTGTATCGGTGTATACTGTGGCGACCCTCGACGCACTGGTCCTTTTGGTACCTGTTGCTGATAGGGTTGATGGTTAGCACTTCCCTGCATTACCTGAGCATTGCCACGACCGCGACCAGCAAAAGGAAAGCCACCACGTCCTCGACCACGGCCCCGATTTTGGAACCCTTGGTTTTGGTATCCACGTTGGAAATCATTATTGGGATATTGATGGTGATTCATCTGGTTGAAGCTTCCTTGATGGGAGGGCATATTATATCCACCATAGCCAGCATTAGTTCCAAAATTACCGCCCATGCCATTCGCATGACCGCCATAACCATTTTGATTGAATTTATCTTGACCTGCGTTCCATGCTGCTGGTTGCTCGTTCAATGCTCCAAACACTCCTTGTCCAGCATCGAAGCCCATGCCCATGTTCATGCCGTTCACCCCATTCATGCCCATGCCTGGCCCGCCAAAGCCACCGTACATGCCCTGAGACATCGCCATGGGATCCATGCCCATGCCAGGCATCCCTATAATCTAGTGGTTAGCTCGTCGTGATCGACTTGATCTTGCGAAAATGCTTACCCATCATATTAGGGAAGGAGCCCATCATGTTGTTCTGCATTCCGTTTGGCATAAACTGCATCATTTGACTAAAGTCTCCCATCCCATTCATCCCCATGTTAGGAAACCCTCCAATTGACCCGTCAAAGCCAAAGCCTGCATTCATGCCTTGGCCAGGTCCACTCTGACCCATCATATTACCCTGCTGCTCGGATTGCTGGTCTCTTTGATCAGATTTGTCTTGGGCGGTGCCGTCCTCCACTGTTTGGGTGGACGCTCGCCTTGGAGTGCCCTGCGGCCCAGGAGACTGTTTCTTAGTCAGCGAACAAGGTTTCAAGAAACAATTCCAAAATTTCTGAGGCTCTCACTTCTATTGATCTCTGTGGTGCATCCTGGTGAACATTTGTGGGTATTCCTGTCTCAGGATTTTTCTGATCTGCAGCCTGTGTGGCTTCAGGTGGCTGTGAGACCCTCTGGACTTCGTCTCGCTTCTCAGCGCTATCGAGTTGTGCGTCTGTTGCTGGGATGGCGGGAGTCTCGGACTGCTCAAGCATAGAGGCCTCACTCGGCAGAGGCGTGGCAGTCGTAGGTGGAGCCGCTCCAGCCTTTTCCAGCATTTCCTTCTTCTTTGCTGCATCACGTTCCATGCCCTTCTTCTTCAAGAACACCTTGATGGTAGTTCGAAGCGCCTTGTTTTGTCGACAGTCATCTCGGTTGACGGGCTCGTGGAAGCAAATAGGGCACGCTTGAGCGAGGGCAGATTGACCTATGCAGAGTGTTAGCTGTGACGGAGGCTTACCGTGGTGCATGCAGCAAAACTTACAGTCTTCGCAGATGGACTGATCACAGCAAGGCATGCGGAAGGCATTGTTTGCAAGCTTATTGCAAGTAGCGCACCTTAACTTGATCGGAATTTCATCCATGATAAGGGAGCTAGGAGACGTGGTCAGATGGATGGGATGGAATGGAATGAGGACCAACTCACTCTGCAATCTCGGCCGGTGTGGCCATGATGCCAGTCCTTGAGAGATGCAGTAGGCACTGTATCAGGTTCAAGTAGAGGAAAGGGTAGGAGGAAGGGTGGCTTGGTGTGGGAGCGCGGTCATGACGGCAAGGTTGTAGACAATCGTGGAGAGGCTGACGGGCAAACAGACTTGGTGAATGTCAAGACTCAAGGCATCAGTGATGGCCCGACTTGTTGAAGATTCATTTGTCGTCCCTCATCTATCAATCGATTTCTCTTCTCTTCTCACTCACCAACAAGCCCCAGTACATCTACTAGACCGCACTCGGCTAGCGCAAGTCCTCGGAAGTCAATGACGAGTATCAAGCTTGTTGAAGAACCTTTGTTGCTGTCGATGCAGGTCGCTATTCATTCATTCAATCGTTCATTTGCTCATTTATTTACAATCACGCTCATTCCACGGCCGATTGAACAATTGAGCTGCGCTGGCTCGAGAAAAAATCGATATGATTCTTGATCAAATCTCTTACTTAGATTGCATCGCTTTTCTCATTTTCCTCACTCCCCAGCTGCTACTTCAAATCAATCCATTCGAATTGCTTCGCTGCATACTTCAGGCATTGCCTTTCTTTTGTAAGTCTCATTTATGTTCAATCCAAATTCAATGCCATAGAACAAGAAACCCGAAAAGACGTGCAACTGATCTATTCCGTCCATATCGAGGCCCCTTTCCTTTCTCTTCTTTTCCCTGTTTTCGTCATTCTATCGAACACGTGTTTTGCATCTACAGATGTGTTTCCGTTGAGACTGATAGATCTACACTGACCATCTTTAGTCGTCCGGTTACCATACCAACTCATCACTGAGCGCCTGTTCACCACAAGAAGCCACCAATCTCCTTTCGTCAAGCAAGCTTCTCTTTTTCAAGACCTCGTTATAAGATGCGTTCGCTACGCATTCGCTGTTTTCCCAGCAAAGATAGGCCGGGTCTTCTTCTCCAAGCCAGTGGCCCTACCCTTCCTTAGATTTCGAATGTTGAGACATGGCTACACTCATTCTCCCATTCAATGGCGCGAGATCAGTATCGGCATCACTCATGGTGTCTACATCGCCTCCGATCAGAACCAGCAACCTGACTTAGTGATCTATTATTGCCATGGTGGCGGCTTCTCCATGGGATCGTGTTACTTCTATATGGAGTTTCTCTTAGCATGGCTCAGTTTGTTGAAAGAGGCTGGTTACAAAAACCCAGCCATATTCGGCTTGGAGTACACTCTAGTGCCAGACGCAGCTTTCCCCACCCAACTTGAACAAACCGTTGCCGGATACAATTATGCTTGCTCACTGGTTGAGAACTCTTCCCGGGTCTGTGTTGGAGGTGATTCAGCAGGAGCCACTCTGGTTTTGACGTTGTTATTATATATCGCCCAAGGCCCTCAGGATTATGAAAAGGTCAAACCAGGATATGCCACCCTCATTTCGCCCTGGGTTACCTTGTTCAGTTCACAAAATCGAAACACTGCGAGTGACTATCTCAACTCAGACAGCCTGCATCTATATGGCCTCCAATATGCAGGATCAGAGCATGAGCTCGATAATCCATTAGTCTCCCCAGGGGTGTGCAAAGATACTGCTTGGTGGGCAAGAGCGAGCCCCTCCGCAGGGTACGGTATTCTCTACGGCTCAGAAGAAGTCTTAGGGCCGGAATTACGGGATCTCATCGTCATATTGCGGAAGAGTGGATGCTGGGTCACTGTAAGGGAAGAGCCTGGATCCATACATGCGTGGCCCGTGGTGACTTTGTTTTTGTCCGACACCCAGTCTGAGCGACAGAAGGGTTTGAAAGACCTTACCAAGATGGTCAAGCAAGCTATACCACCGTAGAAGCGGAATGAACATGATTCTCTGCCGGTATCTCTGGTTAGACGACCACGTCAACAGTAGTTGCGCTTCAGGTTCCTCTCGATGGAAAGTCTAATCTCGAGGCTCTGCGCCCAAGGAATATTACAAGGGACACTCGGTCGTGCGTCTACTACGTATTCAAAGGCAGGAACCCCATTATGTGCACCACTTTTCCACAGCTCAGTCCACTACTAGCAAAACGCATGAGAGCACCCCCTGAGCATTAGGATAGGAGGGAAAGGAGAGACGTTATCGAACATGCTTATCTACCAAGGCGATCTTGGTGTTGGCGCTTTCCTTCATGACAGTTTGGAAACGGCATTTCGAACCATCAAGAAAAGAGACATACCTCGGGAGTGAGGAGGCGGTACACCACTACCCAAGTACCCGAGCAGGGAACATATCCCCCTTACGAAAGAAAATCACACCCCCAGCACACAATAGAAACAAAGAAAGAAAGAATAACAAGCGCTATATAACCCCACCCACCACCTCACCAAACCCCCCCTCCCATGCTCAAGATCGAGCAAGTAACGCCGCCATACCACCCCCACCAGCTAAGCCGAAGGCTCGGTATCAAGAAACGAGCCTGGCGATTTGATTTACAGCGGTAGAGCTAAAGTACCTATAAGAATATGCCCACACGAAATACAAAAGATCAAACCCTTTATAGAACGGTGCCAGCGACTACCTACATATCTAGAGAGAAACAACCTTAGCCTGTAGTCAGAACGCCGTAACTTGTTCCGATCGCCGATGCGCCACTGCCATCGCGGGGGGTTTTCCAAATATAAAAGTTTTTGTGAAGGGTTTCCTTTGAGCTGTGGCCCCCGAGTAGCCCGGCAAGGAGTAAGATAGATGGTGTTAGCTGCACTCAGGTGCAGCCAGGGAGAAATCCGTCTGATTGATAAACAATGGAACATGGCCCCCTAATATACATGACTTATTGGGCCTTAAATAGGGGCCAAAGGATGAGAACTAGCTCTGTTTCATACGTGTTGTAGTACCTGATAAAATGGTATGATAGTAATGCGTTTGTAGTAGAATAAGGGTCCAAAATGGCCTGAAGAAAGCAATAGGGGAAAATGGGGGCGATCACGGCTGACAGATGGGCCCGTGGCCTGGTGTGTAGATCCTACAGGCCTGTTGGGGAGGGATGCTGGGCGGGGCGCTGCGAGGGGGGGCCCTTCCTAGAGAGGTTGTCACCACCGGGTAAGCAACGCGTTGTATGCAAGGAGGGTTGGCGACTGCGACAGGGGCTTCCGGTCACGGTGTAACCACGCTCGATGACGGGAAATCGCCGAAATTTTAGTGCAACAGGCTTATATCTCATTGGTGTGGACATGTGAATCTATTCTGTGCAACAGGCTCATATCATCACGTGTGTGTACATGTGAACCTATGCCGTTGCAGACTGCGGCAGCCCACTCCCGACCGATTTCACAACGCCGTTTGCCCCGGCCAACGTTGCTGGCACGGACGGGCAATATTCCTCCTGTATTTTCTTCGTGATGTTGGAGGACATGGCCGCGAGCTGTTGAGTCACAGCTTGCTCCAGCGCGGTCACTGCGGGTGAGACGTGGAAGCATGAGGGACAGAAGAAGAGGCCTAGATCTGTGAGGCATTGGAGGCATCTTGGGTCGTTCCTGTAATATAACATTGTTAACCGGCTTACTCGGATGGTGTGGAGCTATGATAAGGACGGAGGAGAAGACGGACAGTTGACCGTGACACGAGTGGAAACATGGTCCATTCGCTACAATTAGACAAACGTTCCATTCTTTCCAAGTGCAAGTGTTCAAAGCTGAAGATTGACTGAGCTCGATGTGGGATGGACTGGTGCACGGTGTGCATCGCGGATGTAAGGCATTGAGGTCGGTTTCGAGATTTCTTGGGCTTGCTAAGCTGCCAGCCGTCATAGCGATAAGACAGACTGCGGCCACCTTTGTGAAAGTGATGCGAAGAGGCATCGTACCTCCTGGTCGGGCGTAGAAGAGGCTTAGAAGGCCAGACGCTAGATTGAAGGGGAGAGTAGAGGAGTGTATAGGGCAGAGTAGGTTTGTGTTTCTGGGGAGTATACACCTCTATATTTATGTACCTACTGAAATATATGTCCCTGTAGAGCTCTGACATCTATTCGATATGAGACCTTCCACTTGATATGCGACCGCTGATGTGAAGAAGCCTTAGAATTCTATTGACATGGGAAATAGAAACTATCGGTAGAAGAAGGCTGAAGCACAGGCCTCGTTCGACTCACAGCTAGCGACGCTCTCTTACAAGGGCTAGATGAGATGGCCATGCGCTGATGGAACAGAGTGCGTGTAAAATGTCGGATGAGAATATGTACCGGTGCGAAGCGGGTTGGAACGCGAGTTCAATAAAGAACAAGGAAGTCTCAGGTAAAGGTTTTGAACAATGCTTGCCTACATGTAACGCTTAAGACTTTCATCAAGAGCAGCGGATAACGATAACAGCCGTTATGGTCGAACCTTCTATGGTATTTATAGAAATCGGATTGAAAAAATTGAGAGGTATCTTCATTATTGATCTTGACTCTTTCATGTTCAAAGGAAAATAATATGAGGGGCTAGTAAAGTGGCAGTCCAGGAGGTTCTATAGCTTGGCTGTATATAATATACCTATTCAATATAAGTGACATGAATCCTCATTCCACCTGCGCTGCTTTAGATGGTGCGTTCTCTAGTACAGGATTTCTGAGGTAGGAACGTATGGGGATTGTGAGATGTCTCCTGTAGAGTGCGTGATACCTTGACATGACTCGGAAATCGCACAACGAAGTCGAGTAAAACAGAGAACTTTACAAGACAGGTCCTGAGTTCAATGGACGTCTTCTTGCCGGAAGTCCCCTTGTTGTCATAAGGAAAGAGTCGTTACCTAAAGCATTGGAATGTGTGGAAGGACGAGGGAGGATCAGAGAGAGAGGTTGCTCCGAATCATTTGATATTCTGCTGAGGATTGGTCCAAGCGTTCCGAGTACGGATATAGGTGCCATAAAAAACCAGTAACTGCCTTCATGTTGCCATCAGACCATATTCTTTGGAGCTGGCGACGTGGTGCAGCAGGCAATGCCTTATGAAAAGAGAAGCATGATAGTTGCATGCAGATAACCAAGATCGTTGTGGGTCGGAAGCGATGGAGGTAGAGAACTGCATGCAGATTCATCACACCGTCAATCGAAGGTTGTTACGACGAGAGAAAGGACAGTGCATCTGGCTGTGATCTGTGAGCGGCAGCAAGCAAAGTGTGCTTGGACTGGAGGTCAAGATACAGTACGGAGTAGATGCTACTGTGCCGTGGAATCGCGTTTTTGGGTTACGATTCCAGAGAGAAAGATACCTACCTCCGTATCACATCGATCATTCGAAGCATCGAGTTTGTGAACGCGCAAGATAAGAAAATGATCACGAAAGAAGAAGCTGAACGCACGATCGGCACTGTAGGCTGTCGGCGCTCCGGGCACAGGTACCCGACCGCAGGAATGGATCTTCTGCAGATCATCAAAGATTCTCTTCCTCTCACCAGTCAGCTTGTGCGCGCAATTCGCAGGTCGACGCTATGCAGAAAGATAAGCACGCCAGAGCACATGGCATCTTTGGGATGCACGTGGGGTTGCATTCGCGATAATCTAAGCAGTCATATTCGGCCGTAACGTGAGACCTCATGAGTACGAGGGATGACTGTGGAGTGACGAATCATACTGACTGCCGAGGGTGAGACAAGGATTTTTTCTTCACCAAAACCTTGTCTGATTGTTTTGTTGGAATACTTTTCTTCAATAAGAGGCATGTATCTCTCCAAGAAGAAAATTCAATTGGCCCATTTGTTTTTTTTTTGGGTGGGTGACCTTACCGTGCCGAGCGTGCCACACACAACACAGCATCACAGCCTCCCTGGATAAGCAGCTTAATCGACGTTCCCACCAATGAACTCCGTATACCTTCAATTCTTAATGCGCGGGGTAGCGTAATGAGGCATTGTTTTGCGGCACCACACCAGGCATCAGCATCATTCCTGCGAAACACAATCGAGTGGTGTTTCGGGATTTCCATTGCCTCTTGGTTATTTATAAAGCTCAGCGGCGTTGTCCAAATTCGGGAATGGGTGAGAACTTCAAGGGAAAGCAGCGCGGTATTCTTGTGATGGAAGCAATATCTACCAGTTGGCTAAGAATGGTGCGTGTTCAGTCTATCATCTCAATCACACCAGGTTTGTTCTGGGGCCTTGAATATGGCTTTGAGAGAAAAGCCCGGAGGTTCAATTTATGCCAGCATACTGCATGAGTGCCAGATCTTGCATACGATCCGATCCGTTCAGCCCGATGGTGGGAACCATTCATGGGGAGGGAGCAGATCCAAGCTGTGTCGAGTCGGGTGTGAGTGGTTGGACTCCGAATTCTTTTGGTGGTTGGCCACCCGGCATCACGGTAGACTGCCGTTCTTGGCCTAAAGTACCGTCCAAGTTCCACCAACAAGCCCCTTAGCCTCCCCGGAACCCTCGACGGCACGGTAGAGGATGATGCAAGAGGCAAAACCAAAGCGCGAGTGCGGCGTGAATCAAAACGCATAACAATCAAGAGTGACTGAAGTGGTGGTGTGACGGTACTTTTGGTGGTGGCTTGATGGATAGTATTAGTATCTCAGTTTCACACTGCAAAGTGTCAGAGAAGGAAGGTAGAGAAGGCGCATCAGTTCCACCACCCGAACATGGCTCAGTTTCAGCATCTCCCACCACAAACACGAGTCAGTGCCCTCGCGAAAGCCTGCGCCGCATCAACGATGATGGATTTGGTTGAGCCCAAGCCATGCAATACTTGAAATATGAGTGCAGCGCTTTGTATCTTTCCCTTACATTCCTTCCCTACGCAGTCTCACCCTACCACCCTGACACAGCGTGATACCCGTGATACCTTAAAAAACATGCAGCCGATATTGATCGGAAATTTGGAACAGAGCCAACCAGTCAACCAGCTGTAAAATTGCAAATCTACCATCAGGCCCAGACACAAATCCACTTATCAAACAACACTCAGTCAGTTGTTGTTCTGTCATCTGTTCCCATACTGTACCTTCCATAGTACGTAAACTGCCGATCAAATCATCCGTTCGAGGTCGGTTCGTGGAAGTGGTTCCAAACTTGAGGGAGCTATCTAGCATTCTAGCTGCGGGCGGATGAAGAAGAAAAACTGCTGCGGGATCTCGTCCAATCGACATCCTTCCCAGTTGCCGTTCCTCTTTTCTCAGTCGCCCCTGCTTCATATGTACCTTGGTACGTACCTTACCTTATAGACGCATGCCAATAATCCCGCGCAAAAGTCGCACATTACACAATACGGGGTAAGATTTTGTCGGGTCCCATCCGGCTTAGATTTAACAATGCCTATGTATCTGCTTAATTCCTTGACGTCTCGACAGTATACTGCCAATAGCAGCTGTCAAGACACTTCCCTGTCGCTTGGGTCTTTTGTCTAGGGAGAGCACCTGCTGCTAGCCCTTTTGATCCCAGGCCACTATCCAATCCTAGCGGTGCCTCCAAAATAAAAAGCGTGAGGAACAGTGCAGGGATTGCAGGCATGGTGCTTTGTCGGGATTAGGATCATTATGAAGATTAGGTAGCCTTTGACGTAGCTATGGCTTTTAGTTGCAGTGCTAGGGAGATGCAGTGATGACTGGTCAGCTACTTAGGGCACCCTGCAAGCTGTTCCACTCACTGAGTTGTAACCCCCATTGAGCCATGGGACCACTTGACCAGCCCCCGAAACACCTAAATGCAATCCACTCGCAGTATTCCCGTAATTCTTTAATCAGCCAAATCTGCTGACTTGCTGCCTTGCAGCTCAACTGCGGTGACTCTCTTCTAACCCGCTTCCTCCTTTATGTCTTCGAACGATCGCTTCCTTCATCCACAGGCTCGTCCAACGTTCCAAAGGCAAGGAAGCAGCATTTTCAACCAGCAAAAGGTCGTCAGTCTGTCAGAGCTCGGCTTCTTGCCGAAGAAGGAGAGCAGCCGGCCAGGTGCAAAAAGAAGTGCGTAATAATTTCTTCATTTCTCATACAGACCAATTGTCATGTCAGATTGTTCCATCTGAGACGATTTTTGACTCTTCTGGGCTGGTCGGATGACGACAGATGTTGGTTTGAATCAACGTTGGGCAAGCTGACATACTCGTGACCATTCTCTCAGACAATTCATCGCAAGCCGTAAGCACCCGTCCACCGTTGAATTCGCATCAATCGTCTGCGCGACCGGTCTTCAATCGACAAATATCTGCCGTATCCACCCATTCAGCCTCTGGACGACTCCACCCGCCTTTGTACCCTCCACCAGAGCCGAAGAAGCAGAAAACAAGGAAGACACTTCTCAGTCGTATAGCAGCTCAGCAGAAAGATCGTGCACCAAATCCTTATTATAGCAACGGCACTGCGACTTCATTCAACTGGCGCTCTGGTCGCCCGATGGCGGGCATGCTCGAGATTGAGCGTTCGCGAACGAGGAGAGAGAGAACGTTTATTGGAAGCGAGTGCGCCGTATGCGAAGAGCCACTGGAGCACACTCTGAGGGGTGAACGGATACTGCAATTCTCTTGCGGCCATGTTTCCCACGAGGCTTGTTTCTACGAATACATCAAAGAATTTGAATCGCAATACTGCCCGACATGCAACGCTCCCCTTGGTCTCGATACGAGCCGAGGCGGGAATGTCCTGGACTTAGGTATTTTGAACAGCACCCGGAAATAGTAGCAAATACTAACTCCCACGCAGAGAAACTTAGCAGCATCGTTCGTTCGGTTTCCATGAATAATGAAGCAAGGGATCAAAACAACCAACAGCGCAGTGCTGGAACTAGTCGAAATACCCCAGTACCATGGGATCCGCAGACAGGAGAAGAAAGGCCCAACAGCAGGGGCTCAAATCATCGCCGTGAGAGTAAAGACATGCAACCTCAGCCAGAAAAAGAGAGAGAAAGGAATGCAAGAGAGGTGCAGCGGGAAAGGGTCGAAAGATATGGGGTTCCCAGCCGGCAACATACGAGGAATGAGAGTAGTCAAACCGGCGGCAACGCTTCTTCATCTGGCGACTTTGGAGACTCGCACAACGCAACAGGCCGAAGGCACGACTATGATGTGCAATCAATGGAAACGGCTATCAGTAGCCCACGGACGAGCATAACAAAGAACCCGATCCCGGCTCCCACAGTCACCGTCAGAAGCGAATATCCGACCTTGAGTCGATCTCGGCAACAACAGAGTCTTACTTGCTTGGTGACGATCGAAGTACCTGAAGGGAAATGGAGACCAGATCCTGCAGACTTGCGTGGGGCTCCGGTTTTGCCAGCAGCTCAACAGGATACCAACAATTACAGCCGCCCTAGATCTCCAGCCCAACAAAGCCCGCAGAATGATTGGCAATTTGAGGCTTCAGAGGTTTTGGAGGAAATTACTGAAGATTTGCGTCAACGGGTAGATAATTGGCATGGCCTTGATTTCCAAAGGCAAGTAGCCGCTGTTGTTCCAATGTTTGCTATTTCTAATCCATTACAGGTTTGGCAAATTGAGACTCTACGGTACCGTACGCGTCGGAAAGGACCGCCAATCGTGGCAGGAGCTCGAGTGTTTCCTTTTCGCCGAAATGCTCATCTGTGTCAAGGAGAAAAAGGGAGCACCCCAACAGTATGCTGAAGGCAATCCAAAGCGGAAGCTCACGAGATGCACCTTGAAAGGCTCAATACTGATCAAGAAACACTTGAAACATGTGGAGTCGAGCCCCGATGAGCCAGTCCTTACTCTCAGTCTGTCGGTGCAGGACCTCCAGCAATTCCACCTACAATTCCAAACTCGGACTCAAGTCGAACAATGGAAGCGATCACTTCTCGACTTGAATGCTGCGGAGCTCCCAAGAGAAAGCAACGAGTATGAACTGGACAACTCAGGACAATCAGATGAGGACGATTATCGGACAAATAAGACAAAAAGAGTGTCATCAGTCAATTCGTCCTACGGTCCCAAGTCAGTCAACACCGCACCAACCGAGTACACCGCCTCCGGCTTGGGAAGGCCAATGCAAGAAACACGGCTACCTGCATCTGTGCATGTTCCCCTTGACATCGTGGTTGTGATCCCAGTCTCATCCTCCATGCAAGGTCTCAAAATCACACTTTTACGAGATGCTCTGAAATTCCTTGTGCAGAACCTTGGAGAAAGAGACAGGATGGGCTTGGTCACGTTCGGCTCCAGTGGAGGCGGTGTGCCACTTGTGGGAATGACTACGAAAGCTTGGAATGGCTGGACGAGGATTCTCAATTCGATTCGACCAGTGGGTCAGAAGAGCCTACGCGCCGACGTGGTCGAGGGAGCCAATGTCGCCATGGACCTACTGATGCAGCGCAAAGCCAACAATCCGATTGCGACAATCCTTCTCATTAGCGACTCGTCGACCTCCGATGCAGAGAGTGTCGATTTTGTGGTGTCCCGGGCAGAAGCTGCAAAGTTCGTACTTCTTTTTGCCCAATTTGGCCACCTGGCTGCGTTCCCAGCGGCTTTAGTGCATGCACAGTGATTGCTGACCTGCGTGTCCCTACTAGGGTTGCTATCCACTCGTTCGGCTTGGGCCTAACCCACAAACCTGATACGATGATCGAGCTTTCAACGCGCACCAAGGCCTCCTACACCTACGTCAAGGACTGGATGATGCTGCGGGAATGTGTCGCAGGCTGCGTAGGGGCGCTGCAAACCACATCTCATCAAAATGTGAAATTAAAATTGCGGCTGCCAGAGGGATCGCCAGCCAAATTCGTCAAGATTTCGGGAGCCCTACAGATCACCAAGCGCGCCACTGGCAAAGACGCAGAGGCTGCACTAGGTGATCTGAGATTTGGAGACAAGAGAGGTGAGTCTTTTGGTCGCGTGATAATATTAATGTGACTTTCTGACCTTTCCTCTTTCCAGATATCCTGGTTCAATTGGTCATCGCCCCGGACAATACCTCGCAGGAACACCTGCCCCAAGATCCATGGGAGAGCATTGTCTCGGGTCTAGAGGCTCTGGGCGGACCATTCGATTCAGATGAACCACGATCGCTCAGTGTGGAGGAAGTACCTCTGATCCAAGCCGATCTCACATACGGGGATATTCTACGCGATGGCACCCTAACCCACCCATCGAGACCCTCCCTACTCGCAATCACCATGCTCCCAGCCAACCCCCGCGCCAAGGGCAATGCAAGGCCGTCCACCCCGCCAATCCCCCCCCATCCCAGCATTGTCCAACGTCGTATGGAATTGCTCACCTCGGACATGCTCACCCGAGCCCTCACTCTCGTCTCCCGCGGCCAACACGACCGCGCGCACCACCGCCTCAAAGAGACCCGAACCATCCTCAAAGGCCTCGGCAAAGGTGGCCTCCCACCCATTCCCCAAGGAACACCCAAACCCCCGAGCGCCCCCGCCAGCGTCCAAGGCGATGGCGCCACAACACCACCAGAGCGTGGCCCCTCGCCCTCGTCCGAAGAGAACATCGCCCCTGCCTCCAGCATTGACGCCATCACCCTCAACGCGCTAGATACCGAGCTTGAAGCCTCCCTCGAGTGGATCAACCACCCTGCCGTCTTTGGCCGCGATTCCCGCAAAGCAGTCTTGCAGGCTATCGGCGTTATCGCCAGCCAGCGCGGTTACACTTTCCGAACGCCGGCGGAGAGCCTGTGGGCTGGCCGAGTAGCGGGGGTGAAGAGGTTGACAAAGTACTCGCGCGAGTGGCGCGATGCAGGAGACGAGGCGTTGATGGAGGAGGCGTAGGTGGGTGTGGGCTGGTCCTTCGCCCATCACATTCTTCCGCATGAGGAATCACGACCAGGCATCCGTCCCCGATCGATCGGATACGCGGTCATGCGAGATGATGTTCGATACGAAGGTCTGCCCAAAAGGACGACATAAAAGCCTGGAAAACACAGCAATGCCACGGGGCACATTACGACGAATTATTTGCGCATCATATACCCTCATTTACACCATCATCTTCACCTTCTATTCCTACATTCCTCTTCTTTCATATCCAGGAGCGTGTTCTATCAATCTCAGCCAAAATCCAGCGTTGTATGCACTAGCAATTACAGTTACAGTTACCGAATATCTCCTTTTCGATACCCGGCTGCACCAATTCTTACGCCCGGGGAAACGTTATAAAGAGTGGTGGGTGGACCAGGGGACGAGATCGTCCAGCTTGCGGAATTTCTAATATTCGAAAAATGGTTCACCGTGCATGTACGTAAGTATGTATGTATCTACGTCCGTGGAGTTGCCCTCAACCACACGCCTGATGCCAGGCGTGTTGGCCCGTTAGTTGAATAGCGAATGGATATCCATCTACCTACCTAACTGCCTACCTGCCTACCTGCCTACACAACATGCATTGTTCCCAACCCAGTGAGGGTATACCTGTAAAACCCGGGGAAAGGCAATAGACCAAAGATTCCCCAAAAAAGCTAGTCTTGCGTTCCCAGTCCCACACATGCGAGAATTTCCTCGGCTCATAAACATGAAACGCCTCCTCCCCCATACCTCGGCGTCATCGCGGCGCGAGACGCTGAAGCGACTAGTCCAGAGCCTCCTTTGCCTCTTTGGGGAATATTCGTGCTAGAGTATGTATCTATTCATCCATTCATCTATTCAGAGGTAACGTATGGCGCGGAGTGGATTTCTCTGTGCGGGGGTGTTGCAAAGGGGGCGGCGTTTTCCCCGTGGGTATCATCGTCCATGTGTGGATGTTGGTCCGTCCTGTATATATCGCTCTGCCAGCCTCCTGGATGAAATAGATATTCCAGAGTGTTCTGCATGAGTGCGTGCTTCCGGGGGTGTAATGATCACGATCGGGCTGGGCTTTGCGGTGTCGTGCGCGACCATCTTGGTGGTTTTTGAGACTGTGGATTGGACTGGTGATGAGCCTGGGGCGTCCCTGTGTGGCTTGATGCGCGGTTGGACTCTTGGTATCATATGTGAAGCGAAGCCTTTGCGTTCGTCTCCCTTGCTTGGGGGAAGACAAACGAGTGGCTTGGACACAAAGGCACCTTTGCTATCGCCGTCGATTGCCGAAGAAAAACAACTTCACCCCGTGTCGACAATATAATGCATTATCAACCATGCACACGCAAGCCACAACCTCAATCCTCGCTCTCCTGCTCTCCACCGCCTTCGCCCTCCCATCGACCCTCCAACCTCGCCAGGTCACCTACACCGAATACCCTAACTGCATCATCAGCGGCAACGTCTGCGTCGACGTCAACAGTGGCGTTCCAGCCGTAACGGTGCAAATGACTCTGCCCTCCACGTCCTGCTCTCCTGGAAAAATCATCGCCAGCAACGGAGGACCGTTCAAGGAAAACCTCGAAGCGGGAGCCCTTACCCAATCTTATTACATTACAAATCCGAATATCATGGAGTATGGTATCGAAGCGACCTTGAATAGCGGGCAGGGGGGCAATCCGCCGAATGGGGGTTACTTTAGTTTCAAGTATGCGGGACAGTATTGGGATCATCCGAATGTGTCGCCGAGGAGTAATTATTGGCTGTGTCCTGACGGGCAGAACTGGGTGACGGATAGTCCAGGGTTTGATGTGAATTGTTTCTATGCTTGTTCGTGAAGTTTGGGGTTAAGCGGGGAGGAGTATCTGGTAGGAGGTTGTGTTGCTGTCCTTGCGTGTTGCTTGTGGTGGGTTGGTTCTGTGGTTTTGTGTGCATTGTACATATTTGAGCAATAGATCCCGGGGCATGGCTGCCGGACGTTGAAATGCACACCTCAGTAGGGAAACCCAGAGTGGGTTTTTCATTGGAGCGCAGGACCTGCCATATCTTGCGGCGTGGCATATCCACCATCTTTGCTGACGTCTGAGTTGTGGCCGTTGTTCGGCATCGGACCGGTATTCCAATTGTATGACTTATGGCTGAGGTCGATGGGATCTTCTGGGAGTGTTCTCGCAGTAATGCAACACGGCTTTGACAGTTGGCCCACGTGTAATGCAGCCGTCTCGCCTTTGCCCAGCTTAATATTATCAAACTTGCCTATGGGCCACTTTCAAGACCTGTCGTGTTAACGCTGTCATAAGTTTTAAGCCATTTCATTCGAGTGTAGTACCTGGTTGTCGTCCAGAACTCTCACATCGAACAGAAAATCTCAGCTCCCATTTTTCATGCCCTCGGCGTCCATAGGCGATGGCTGGTACTGAGTAACATGCACACCACACCCACCATGCTTCATCTTCGGCAGCCGACAAAAAGATGGTAAAAGTGGAATGCAATAGTCGCCGGCTTCGGAACTACCATAGCTCCGACTACAGCTGAACAAGATGCCTCCATTGTCTGTCTGCGTACCATGAAACCCATCGGCACAATCACCGCAGTACATGGCGTGGTATTCAAACCCGGAGGGCCACGATTTCATGACATTGCCCCCTGGGGTGGCTGAGCCATGAGGAGCTGGCTAGCATCCTGTTGGGGGCGCACAGACGGAATTTTCTCGGTTGCAATCAAGTCTTTGAGGCATTGAGAACCGAAGACACCGGATTCAGTGATTAACGTGACGAATTTGCCCCCTGTGCAGTTGGTACAATCTTCTGGGCATGCCTCACGCCTTTTGAGGGCCACCGATCCGAGACCAGGGGGAAAAGGGTTGGCAAAACTGCAAGTGATGAGATATATCACTATGAGGAGGGAGAACACGAGTCGGAACGTGTAGAGAAATGTTGACAGCGAAGAATAAACGGACTATCGCTGTTTGAGTAGGCAAGATAAAGAAGATAGAATTCAGCAAAAACTTTCAGACTTTAATATCTCCCGCATCCCTCCAACGCCTACTATAAGCTCATGTGCATCTAACTCCTCAAGATCATTGAAGAGAGGTGTAGCGTTCGAGTACTAGCTCTAGCCTCGACTTGCATTGTGTTGGTGTTGCTGAGGAAAGATATCCTTTCGAAGCTAAGTACTACCAGGCGCTTATTCCTCTTGTGGTGATCGGCAACATTTACTGATATCTCGCCAGCTCAATGATAATATTCGCAAGGCTCGCAACTTTGCTGCCAGTAGTATCGATGCTTGCATTTGAGGCTCCAATCAGATTGCAAGCATGATGCACTGCTTCTCCGCCTTTACGCCGGCAATGGCATGAATTACCGCGTACCGACTAAAGCTCATACTCTATTCTAGCAACGAAGTCGACTTCGGTCAACATGGCTTTTCGTCCAACATTATTTGCCAACCGCTTCTTCAGATCCTCACATCTGCCTGCTTCCCCACCATCTCTAGGTCCAAGCACTTCGGCAGTCAAGGCTAAACCTTTCATCCGATCGGCGTCACGATTTCGTCCCCCGCCACGGTACAACCGCTTTTCCAGAGCTCAAGGCCTCTACCAGCTCTACCAAACAAGGCCCGGCTTCCGCTATGGCTTCGGGATTACCGTCGCCGGTGCTGGAGTATTTTACTATGCGAATCTCGAAAAGGTTCCTGTCTCTGGCCGACGACGCTTTAATTGTGTCTCCCCCCAACTCGAGCAAGCCACGGCAGAGCAATCCCTTCAGGGTGTAATGCAACAATTTGGAAACAGAATACTACCGCCCAGCCATCCGTCCTCGCGATTAGTCAATAGGGTTATGTCGAGGTTGATACCAGTCTCTGGTTTGGCGGAACAACAGTGGGAGGTCAGGGTGATTGACGATCCGGAGCAGAAAAATGCTTTTGTCATACCTGGGTAAGTGCTTCTTTTACAGATATGCCACCTTCGGGGATGTGTCCGCATCGTGAGAACGATGAAGGAATACAATGGATTAAGATTGGTTATCTCAGACCCAGGTCAAGCTGAAAATGTCCAGAGGCAAAGTCTTCGTCTTCAGCGGCATCCTACCGATCACTCAAACGGAAGACGGCCTCGCAGCAGTACTAGGTCACGAAATCTCTCACACCGCAGCTCACCATGTTGCTGAAAAACTGAGCCAAGCTGTTGTTCTGCTTCCACTGGTACTCGGATTGGCCTTCCTATTCAATACCGATACTGGCATATCGCGGTTGTTATTGGATCTGATTATCCAGCGACCTGGATCTAGGAAGCAAGAGGTAAGATGTTCACTAAGCCGCTGACTGGAATGTTCTTCGCTAAACATATCGAATCAAGTCCGAAGCCGACTACTTGGGTCTCTGTAGGTCATCAGCCCCTTTTCGACAGCTAAATGTGACTAACGAACGGTAGTGATGATGGCTCAAGCATGCTACGATCCTAATGCAGCGATAGGACTGTGCGTGGCCCCATGTATGATACACACATGATTCACATAGCTAATTGGCTGTAGTTGGCAGCGCATGTCTAAGGCCGAGCAATACGCACCACCTCAATTTCTTTCCACACATCCGGCTGTGGGTCTTGGTTCATCACCGGCTATTTGCAGACGCGCTGACTCTTCTTAGAGCAAGAATCGGGTTGCAACGATCCAGGGCTGGTGAGCTGCATTTGCATTCGGGTCTTTACAAACTGTTTTCACTGATTGATGTTTTCAGGCTGCCTCAAGCAATGGGTGAACTAGAGAAGAGCGGATGCGGAAACACGACATCTTACGGTACGTGCTTCATCCTGGACCGTTGGCAAATGCCAGTACAGACATCGCTTAACTTGAGTAGTCGACCAATTCAGGCAAACTTCTACCAAATCGGAGCCGGATTTCTGGTAATACGGCTGAAGTTCCGGCTTAGTTTCCATAGCTATCGTCGAGATCTGGATCAGTGACCCGCGACGGCACTTTGGCGACGGATGGAATTGTAGATTTGCTAGTACGGACGCTACATAAAAGGTAGCCATATAAGATCTGAAACAATACAACCCTACTCGAAAATCGAATCCTAGCAAGCCACTCCGCACGCAGAATCCATCCTTCACACCTTCCAAGTCCACATGCTCATTACCCACTCCCTGAACAAAAATCCCCCACGCCCACGAGGTCGCAATGGTTCAATACGCCCATTCCAACCCTTTGATCTTCCACCACCCCAGCCGCACCCCATCCGCACTAAAAAAAAAACACTAAAGGCAACCCCTCTCCCTCCCCCACCTCTTCCTCCCCTCATGCCCCAATCCCCCGGGGCCCTCTACAACCTCATCCCCCTCTCAACCTTCCACCGCTCATACTCCTCCCTGCACTCCCCCGCCTTCCGCAACGTAGCCGCCTACTCCTCTTCGAATAAAATCCTTGGGGCTGCGACTGCTGTGCCAAGGGTGGAGAGGAAGGAGGTGGTTTTGGGGAGGAGGGTG
>JAABUQ010002034.1_pt1 | contig 41163 bp, 37 predicted proteins | sample 5560001 | NCBI WGS metagenome assembly JAABUQ01 (sample SAMN10711888, study PRJNA513371) | rock metagenome | isolation source: Antarctica rocks | place: Antarctica: Victoria Land, Finger Mt nord | collected 2015-12-18
ACAATACCACACCAACGGCGTAACATCTACCCCTATAGCAGTCTCATCCAATAACGCGGTGCCATGTGGTAATATCAAAACGGATAAAACTCACAAATCAGCGACAAATAATCCACATATAAGAAAGGGAGGAACGTTACTATGTTCCGCATGACCGTTCTCTATGGACACCCTACAGACCCAGCCGAGTTTGACCGTTACTATGCCGAGGTTCACACACCCCTCGTCCAAAAAATTCAGGGACTCAAGGGCCTGACCGTCACCAAATTCGGTCCCGGACCACGCGGCGAACAGCCCCCCTACTACCTGATGGCAGCAATGTACGCCGACACCAAAGAAGAATTCGACGCCCTGATGTCAACGCCAGAAGGCAAAGCCACAGGTAAGGATGTGCGCAACTTCGCCACCGGCGGCGCAACCATTATTTACGGAGACGAAGAGAAGGTGATATAAATGGTTCATCCGCTCCGTGAACAGCATCCCGTAGGGGCCCAATTTATTGCGCCCACGGACGAGCGAAGCAATGTCCATTCCCCGTTCATGAAGCGGATGCACCAAACAAATTGCTAGGGCAATTGAAAAGTCGAGGGGGCATGAGAGAGGCAGGCAAGCCCTCCCACTACTCCCACTACTCACCCCGTATTTTGTCCATTTAGTCGAAGACAAGAACGAGAAAAGGAATGTAAATGGCAAGCAGACAGTTGAATGACCTCTGGCGGATTAAACCAATTGACCTCATCCTGAAACAAAGCGGCGATGCGGAGCATGGACTCAAGCGTACATTGACAGCGTTCAGCATCACACTACTCGGTATTGGAGCCATCGTAGGCACGGGTATCTTCGTATTAACTGGCGTGGCGGCTGCAAAGTATGCTGGACCCGGACTGATATTCTCGTTTATCGTGGCAGGTATTGTGAGTGGTCTTGCAGCCATTTGTTATGCTGAATTCGCCAGCACTGTCCCCATATCAGGGAGTGCCTATACCTATTCCTACGCGACGCTCGGCGAACTAATCGCGTGGATTATTGGCTGGGACCTGGTTCTAGAGTATGCAGTGGGGGCTGGCGCGGTCAGTATTGGCTGGTCAGGATATGTCGTCGACCTGCTCAAAAGCGCTTTCGGAATCGTTATTCCCAAGGCACTCACTTCATCACCTTTCGCGGGTGGAATCATCAACCTACCTGCCGTCCTCATCATTCTGCTCGTCACCGCATTACTGATACTGGGGACCTCTGAAAGCACCCGTGTCAACAACATCATAGTAATAATCAAGCTCGCAGTGATTGTCTTCTTTATTGTGGTAGGCTTTGGACACGTTAATACAGCAAATTGGCATCCGTTCCTCCCCTTTGGGGTTGGGGGCATCTTCCGTGGTGCTGGTGTCATCTTCTTTGCCTACATCGGCTTTGACCAGATCTCCACTTCAGCAGAGGAGACGCGCAACCCTGCAAGAGACTTGCCAATCGGTATCTTTGCGAGCTTGCTGATCTGCACGGTCCTCTACATCGCGGTGACTGCCATACTTACCGGAGTAGTCTCATATACAAAGCTCGATGTGGCCTCCCCGGTATCGCACGCGCTCATCCTACTTGGCCTGAATACTGCCGGTTCAATCATCTCGGTTGGAGCAGTCTGCGGTCTGACGACGGTGTTAATCGTTCTACTCTACGGACAGAGCCGCATCTTCTTCTCCATGTCGCGTGATGGTCTCCTACCCGCGTTTTTCTCACGGGTTCACCCACGGTTCCGCACGCCTTACCTGTCAAGCCTGCTTGTTGGCGTGGTTGTCGCGGCTATAGCTGGTTTGATACCGATTGACGTGGTTGCGGAGCTAACCAATATTGGTACGCTGGCGGCGTTCATATTGGTTTCGGCGGCAGTGCTGGTCCTGCGGCGCACTCAGCCAGAGCTACGACGTGGGTATCGCGTGCCGTTCGTACCGGTCATTCCAATTCTCTCTATACTTGGCTCGTTGGTACTCGTTTTTAGCCTGAAACCGCTCACCCTCGGTCGCTTCGTTCTCTGGTTGGCAATCGGCCTGGTAATCTACTTCCTCTACAGTCGGCGGAGAAGCCGCCTGGAACCAGGCATGGTAGAGTCAAGAGGTGAAGGAGTGCAAGAATAGTTACAAATTCCTATTGCTTTTCATCAGGTTAACCTGTATCTTACTCCTAGTTGTGACGAGAGCCTCACTTCAGCACATGAGGCTCTCGGTTCATCGGCCAAGTGAACAGGGTACATACTCAGGAGAAGTACTTTAAAAGATGAGTCTTACGCCACTACAACAACGCGAACCAGCATCAAAGAGTCACAGCCTCCTATCAAAACATCGCGTAAGACCCCGTTCATGGTTTCTCACCACCTGGGAAGTCTATCCTATTCTCTTCATCGCGAGTTTTTTTCGCCTGTACCGAATAGACACCGTCATCTATAGTAACGATCAGGCAATACTCTTCCGCCTGGCCCATGATGCTGTTGCTCACGGACTTCTACCCGCTACAAGCAACCAATCCTCAATCGGTATTCTGCATCCCCCCGCCGTGATCTACTTCCTGATGCTGTCAGCGGCGCTCAGCGCTAATCCTCTTTGGGCAGAAGTATCGATAGCACTTTTCAATATAATAGGCGTGCTTGTGGCATACATTTTCACGCGCCGCTACTACGGACGACTTGCAGGGACCATCGTTGCACTGCTCTACAGTACCGCCGTTGGAGTCCTGGAATACAGCCGGGCCATCTGGCAACCAAACCTGGTCCCTCCGCTCGTCATCCTCTTCATGTTTGCGTTGTTCTGGGGTGCCGTCGAACGGCGCAAAGGATGGCTCTTTCCCGCGCTGCTGCTGTTCGGCCTCCTTTGCCAGTTCCACGAAAGCAGCTTTCTCCTGGGACTTCCTCTGCTGGTCGCAATCATCTTTGCTCCTAGAACGATCCGCTGGCGCGATCTCGCGTTGGCCTTCGTCTCGCTCCTGATCGTCTTCTTTCCGTATCTGCTCTGGCAGATTTCGGCAGGGTTTGCCGACCTGGGTACAGTGTTCATGGCAACAAAGCGGCCCGCTCATATTGACACTCAGGCTCTAGACCTCTATCGGTTTTTCCTCAGCCCCTACGAGCAGAGCGAGAACAATCACATCGACCGACTACCAACAGATATGCACTCGGTCCTTGTGCACTCATCGCTTCACATCTTCCGACCCTTCCTCTCGCTAGTGCATGCAACAACGCCATTGTTGTTTCTAATGGGCGTTGTAACCGCGGGAATACTGGTATTCTTGCCCCTCGGAAGGATGCGACAGGTAGCAGGAGGAATGAACACCTCTCAAGAAAAAAGTAGTTTGCGGCGTTGGTGGACAGAATTTTATGCGACGCCCCAGAGACGAGGTCTTGCGCTGCTGCTCATCTGGCAAGTCCTGCTCCCCGCGACGCTCCTGCGCCATACCATTGATCTGGAGCCGCACTATTTCCTCATCTTCCTGCCAGGACAGTATATCCTGATCGCGCTCTTTATCACCAAATTTGTTGAGTTCGTTCGGCAGTACCATCCAAATTGGCATGGTGTAGTACGTTATGGGACGTACGCCTTGGTCGCTCTCACCATCGCTGCACAAGTAATCGGCAGCACTACTTTACTTCTTGATGGGAGCAGAGGAAACTTCTCTGATCGCCAGACGCTTCCCATCTTCAACGATCTTGGCTCACTTCAACATGCACTGATCGAGGCCGATCAGGTGGCACAACAGCACCACCTGAAGAGAGTCTACATCTCCACAGATTACTCCACGGGAACATCCATGCGCTACCTCGCCGAACAGATGCGGACCCCCACGACCCTTTTCGATGTCTGGCACTGCCTCGTTCTTCCCAGCCCTGATGCCGGGCCAGTCGTGTTTCTCGTCCAACCCTACCGGGGACTCGTCGATGCTCTCCTGAGCCGCTATACAACCGCGACGTTGCTTGACCAACCCAAACGTTTGAGTGGGGACCCGTTCAAACTTTACGTTGTTACAGCGAAACCTGAGCCATCTCCGACCCCGAGCTCATTTGGAAACGCTCTGCAACTTCTTGATCCACAGGCGCACCGTATCACCAATGGCGCTTCATGGCTTGTCTCACGCTGGCGTCTTCTGGACTCGGAACAACCTCACCTACGTACAACGTACACATATGACTTGCAAGCGCAACCCATGAGTAGGGACGCACAAAAGCAGGAAATTCAGTGCGAACTTACCAGCATGTGGACAGGCGACCAGCTATTCGCAGCCTTCGACCCGCCTTCAGCAAAACCCGCTCCGTCGTCCATAGCCATCAAAGCATACTCGTTCACAACAACACCAGTTAACATATCGTATGGCCCACTCACCCTAGAAACCTTTAACCAGCACAATACGCCATTGCAACCACTCCCGCCATCAGGTGGCAAGGAAAGCATTACGCTCTCTAGTCCGTAATGTACTGAATGGCCCCTTCATAGTGCAGTAACGGAATTCGTTCTTAACGAGAAGGGGATTGAGCTAGTGCTGTTGAGGCAACTCTGGATAGATCGCCTGAGGTTGCTCATAATATGAGGCAGCATAGTGTTGTTCTTCCTGCTGATAGGGAGAGGATGCAGGCGTGGAACCACTACTATACGTCGGTTGGTACGCTTGATAACCCTGCCTATAGGACTGATATAACCTTGGCGCTGGACGCGCAGCTTGAGGTGGCGATGTCTTTTTAGGTGCCTGCCTAACCGGAGTGCTGCCGTGCCGGAATACCGGCGTCATAGGAAAAACATAGGTGAAGAAGTAGACGAGCGCCCCCATCCAGTTGAAAACGAGGAGGAGGATAAACCACAAAACCCTCTGGTTACGCACTTTTGCCCTGCTCAAACAATCAATAAGCATCCAGACCCAGAAGATACCGACCATAGCTCCAAAGAAAGGCCCTAGACTAAACCAGAACTCATTAAAGGCTCCCATAAGCTCTTCTCTTTCACACAATGCATAGAATCTTTCTACCCTCTTAAAGACGTAAAAGCTACGATAATATCAAACATCTCTTGTATAGTTATGGCTCAAGAGCGCCACCAACGACAATCGTGTAACCGCTCGGTAAAGATACATCAGCTACAGCCTTCGCTATAGCCTCGCCCATTCCCGTAGAGGCCCAATTTATTGCGCCCGAAGGGGAATGAGGAGAAACACTGCCTATATCCCACATGTGCCCCATCGCCCCACTCCCCGGACACAATAATGGTGTTTTACAGTTTTATACGGACATCTCCGTAGGGGCGCAATTCATTGCGCCCGCGTTGCTCCCTTCACCCCCTGGGCGCGATCCATCGCGCCCGCGTTGCTCCCTTCACCCCCTGGGCGCGATCCATCGCGCCCCTACGTTGGGCTGACGGATGATTTTGTCAAAGACCATAATTGGGCCCCTACACGACCTCTTAGTTTGAATAGTATTGCTTACGAAAGGTCTTCCTACTCCACACCTATTACAACCTCGCGCCCCTGCAAAGCCGACGCATAGCACGCATCTATCGCGCGCACCCGTCGTAGTCCTTCGCTTCCATCATGTAGTGACCAGTTACCTTCTGCGATGGCGTTGACGAAATTACGTACCACCGCCATATGGCCTTCGCCTCTGGTGAGTCGTGGACGTATCTCGGCTGGCGTGTCAGCAACATCCGTATAGATACGCAGTGTATCTTCCCAACTGTAGTTCTTGACTGCTATTTCAGCCCCACCCTCAGTTCCGTAGAGCGTCACGCCGAAGTCATCGCCTGCGCTACTATGAGTTGCCCAACTGGACTCCAGTAGAAGGGTACCACCGTTGGACAGCCGTAGAAAGGCAGTAGCGAGGTCTTCAACCTCAAAGATGTTGCCCGCGCCAGACTTCCGCGCGCCTGGGTCTACCCCTTTGCCATGCTTACCAAACTCGGCATAGGTGGATGCGCTTACCGTTACGATCTCGGGTTCGCCAAGTAAATATAGTGCCATATCCAGCACATGTACCCCAAGGTCAATCAATGGTCCTCCACCCGCCATCTCTTTGCTCACGAACCACGTACCCGCGCCAGGGATGCCACGACGCCGCATCCAATTTGCCTTGGCGTAGTAAATGTTTCCGAGCTTCCCTTCGTCTATGTAGCCTTTGAGCACCTGTATATCGCCACGCACGCGGTGATTGAAAACAACCTGCAAGACGCGATTGGCCCTTTTCGCTGCCTGCACCATCGCCTCTGCTTCTTCCGTGGCTCGTGCCAACGGCTTTTCACAGAGTACATGCATGCCACGATCAAGAGCTTCGATGGCAATGGGAGCGTGAAGATAATTGGGAACGCAGACGCTCACCGCGTCAAGGTCATCACGGGAGAGCAGTTCATGATGATAACGGTACAGGTTCGGAACATCATAGGTTGTACCAAGGTACTCTAACTTATCTTCCTCAAGCCCTGCTAATGCAACTATCTTCACATCGGGTATTTTACTATATGCTTGCAGTGCCTTTTCGCCGCCATAACCTAAACCGATGACACCTACACGAAGAATATTGGAATGCTGTGTACCTTGCATGAAAATACGATGCTCCTTTTAACGTTGTAAATTGTTCTGAATGATAACGTCGCTTATGGATTATGACGGTCAACCAATCCCTGCTGCCACGCGAAGACCGCCGCCTGTGTGCGGTCCAGCATATGTAACTTGCTTAATATATTGCTGACATGACCCTTGACCGTCTTTTCACTTATCACCAGTCTATCAGCAATCGCGGCATTCGAGAGGCCATCCGCGATGAGGCGCAACACCTCGATCTCGCGGTCGCTCAGGTCCGTAAAGAGATTAGGAGTGTCTCGCTTGGCACCACGAATCTCTTGAACAACACGCGATGCGACACGAGGATGTAACACAGACTCCCCTCGCGCCGCTTTGCGCACCGTCTCCGCGAGTTCGTCTGGACTCACATCTTTCAGCACATAGGAAAGGGCACCCGCGCGCAGAGCCGGAAAGATATATTCATCTTCGTGATACGAGGTAAGCACGATGATCTGCGAGTGGGGACTGACCTGTTTCACCTGTCGTGTCGCCTCTACACCGCCCATGCCGCCCATCACGAGGTCCATCAGCACCACGTCGGGAACCAGCTCTGCCGCCATGCGCACGGCAGCTTCACCCGAGTCAGCCTCACCTAAGACCAGGAGATCAGGTTGTAGCTCTAAAAATGTGCGCACACCATTCCTGACAAGAGCATGATCGTCGGTAATTAAAATCGTGATCCGTTCTCCCATTAGCACAATCCCTTTCTACACTCCTGCCACACTCACGGAATCAGTTGTACTCACTCCGAGCTTTTCGCAGTGTGCAATAACTTGTGTGCCTTTTCCAGGGCTACTTTCTACACGTACACCTCCACCCAGCGCCTTCATGCGCTCCTGCATAGACAGCAGGCCGACTCCGCGCCCTTTGCGCTGCGCGCTATCAAAGCCTTGTCCATTATCGGCAATAGACAATGTGACGGTATCACCAACAACAGAAAGTTTCATCTGTACAAGCGTTGCATTGCTATGGCGGGCTACATTCGACAGTGCCTCTTGCGCGACACGGAAAAGAGCCTCTTCTACGGTAAGTGGCAGTATCTGCTGCCCCTCTACCTGCAATTTGGCGATAATTCCCGTCTGCTGCATCCATTGTGTCATGAGTTCGCGTAGGGCTTCAACCAGCCCCTTGCCTTCAAGCGCCACAGGGCGCAGTTCTTTGATCAGCGTGGTTAATTCCTGTTGCGCCTGTCGTACTAACGTCTCGGTCTCGTCTAGGCGCTTCTTTGCTGCTATAGTATCACGTCCAAGCAGCACCTTTATCGCACCGATCTGCATAGAAATGGCAAAGATTTGTTGCTTGACGCTGTCATGCAGGTCGCGAGCAAGCCGATTGCGTTCCTCTAACGTGGCAAGTTTTTGACGCGTTTCCAGTAGATTCTGAAGTTGTTCAGCCATGTCGTTGAATCGGCGCGTAAGTTGCCCTAGCTCATCACCCGATGTATCTGTAGCCGGTGCCGAGAAATCGCCCTGGCTCCAATTATCCGCCGCCGCGGACAATCCTTTGAGCCGCCTTGTAAGATTACGTGCAGTCACAAAGCCGAAAATCGCACCAGGGATAGCGGAGAACAAGGTTATAGGTACTACACTTCTAAAAATAGCTGGAAAGATGAGCCAGAACAATTGCCAACGACCAGGAAGAATACGCCGCTCCAATAAGGCCCCATGTATCCGTTGATCGTAGCCCACAATTGGTGCGATTGCTATGGCGGTGTTGTCAGCTTCTTGATGAGATAAGCCAGTTGAGCCTATCTTTTTGATAAGTGCGGTGTGCAGATTTTGAGCGTCCTGCGCCGAGAGTTGGGCTTTCAATATGTCGTCGGAAGGTGTCGGATGCGCACCGATAGATGCGATTACATGCCCTTGTGTATCTACAACAGTAAGAAAGATTGAGGAAGAATTGAAAATTGGATTGTTGTTCGCTGTTTCAAGCCCACGAAGGAACGCTGTTACAGATGCAGCGTTGGGTTTGTCAGAAACAAAGTAGGGTGATGCCTGCTGCGCCTGTGTGTATGCACTACTAGCAAAAAACTGGTTTTCGTTAGAGCCAACATACCAGAGCAAAAATGATACCAGGATGATCTCGATTACCAGAATGGTTGCCACCGTAATCAAGGTATAAGAGAAAGTGAGTTTCCATTGCAGACGACGAAATGAACGTAAGATGCGTTGTATAACCATAATCTTTTCCCGATCACGAGCGGATAGATATATCCTCAGTATAACATATGCAAGTGTCATGGATTGGCCTTGAGATGATACGCCATCTCAAGGCCAATCCATGACACTTGTTTTACTCGTACCGCAGAACCTCTAGTGGGCGGACACGAACCGAACCCCACGCGACGAGGGCCGCCGTGAGCATCGCCAGCAGTGCCGAACCCCCTATCAGGCTCATGACTATCAAAGCCGATACACTGAAGGCGAGGTTGAAGAGCAAGGTTCCGAGCAGGATGATTGCTCCTGCTGTCAGCAACATTGCCATCAGCGCGCCTACCGCACCTACGATACCGTTCTCAATCATGACCTCGCTCAAGACGGTTCCACTGGTATAGCCAACCGCTTTGAGGATACCCAGTTCTCGCCTCCGCTCCAGCATCGCCAGGGCGACAGCGTTAGCTATGATGATGACACCGGCAATCACCGAGAGCGAAGCGATAGCGACAAGCATAGCAAGGATGCTATTGAGCAACTGCGCGATGTACGCACCAATGTCTGCCAGGTTTTGCACCGTAGCATTCGGGACAATCTTCCCAAGTGTGTTCAGCGCATTGTTTACCTGTGCGGAGTCAATCTTCATATACGTGACGGTTGTTATACCAGTCTTTGCCGAGCTAAGCGAACTAACAGTACCTGTCGCTGCTAGCACATTACCGACATGGTCAACGCCGGAACTACGAGTATAGGTGCCAACAACTGTTACGGTTTTAAGTGTCTTACCATCCGCACTGGCAAGGGTGATCGTATCACCTGGTTTCAGGTGCATCTGGAATGGGCCAGAGCTGGTCAGCAATTCACTAATCACAACGTTGTTTGTTCCTGCGTCACTGGCATTCAAGTTACGGCCCTGTGAAATTGTCGATGATGGGGTAACATGTGACAGGTCATACCCTTCCATTGTGCTCAGGAACCCGATAGCCTTTTGACGGTCGTCTCCTGTTGGCAGCACTTGCTGCAATGGCTTTCCATTGATGGCAGTTGGCATTGCTTGAGTAAATGTATCTTTACGGGTCTTTGCGAGGCCCGGCACTGTTCCAAGTTTCGCTTGTAGCGTTGTTGTATCTGCTCCAGTTGTGGTTGTGACCACGTTATAGGTCAGGTTTTGTGCAAACGAGTTGCTGATCTGCGCTTGCAGGTCTTGTCCCAAAGCGAGCACCAGGCCAACTGTGAAGACACCTATGAACAGGGCCAGCAGTGTTGTCGTAGTACGTGTGCGTTGACGACCGATATTGCGCAGGGCCATCTTCGTGCTCACCTTCCAGGTACGCGGCAACAGGACGATGACGATACCCATCAGCGATGCAGTGAACAGGAGTATACCAAACACAGGCAGTACCAGGTACATCAGAACCGATGCCGCCATACCCAGCAGGATCAGAGCAAGGTACTTGAGATCAAAGTGTTCCGGTACAGGCAGCTTGCTGATAACGAAGACAATCAGGCCAAAGAACACACTCAGCAGCAGCAAGAAAGCGAATGTTCCATAGACCGCCTCTATACCTAGCAGTACATCATTATTGAGTATCACAATCGCCAGAGCACAGAACAGGACCGAGAGGATAATCAGTAAGGCAATCGTCAAGACAACGCTGCTCACGCCTCTACTCTCGGATTGGTCGCGGATGACATTCAGCGGGCGAATGTTGGCTGCCTGTACAATAGGCATCAGGCCGAATATCAGCGCGGTCACTAAACCGATGGCGACTCCACCAGCGATAGTCCAGGGATTAAGGATAAACGGAGCGGTTAAGCCGATATTTTGCATCAGGCTGCGTACTATATAGCTCACGCCAGTTGCAGCAGCGGCTCCGACGACTCCACCAACAAGACCGAGCAGGCTCGCTTCTAAACCAAAGAGTAAGTAGAGGTCCATCCGGCGGTAGCCTGCCGTCTTGAGCATAGCAATCTCCGTCTTGCGGCGCGAGAGCAAGACCTGCATCGTGTTGACAATGCCGACTCCACCGATCAGGAGCGCTAGAAGACCTGCGATCTCTAAGAACTTACTGATATTGTCAATTGAGCCTTGCTGTGCCTTGAGAGCATCAGCCACCGTCTGTGTAGAGACAAGCGGAAACTGCTTATTAATGGCCTTGACCGCGGAGTCGGTATGGGCCTGATTTGCCGTCGTCACATCAACCACGCTATAAGATGCAGTCTTATTGGAAGATGCTGCTTGATAGTCATGGGTCGAGATGAGTACGAGATTACCAGACTGGGCAAACACGCCCGAATTCGCTACGACACCCGCGATTTTTACATGCAACGTTTGACCTGAACCGGCATTCGTTTTGGTGTATACGTCAAAGGTATCACCCGACTTTTTATGATACTTGTCGAGAAAGTTCTGGGTGACGATGACCTGATTCTTCGTGAGCAAGTTCGAGACGCTGCCGTTGCTTGGAGTAACGAATGTCGGCTGAGAGACAACAGGATAGTTGTTTGGATTAACAGCATCTACGCTAAAAGATTGGAATGACGATCCCGCCGCACTCAAAGAACCATTTGCACTAATGACAGCAGTATAGTTGCTGATGGTGCCATCGCTTTTGAGCTTAGAAAAGAACGACAGGTCGCTCTCTTTGAACGATGCGCTCTGTGCGGTTACCGCGATATCGCCGCCATTCGCATCACGCGTGTTCGAGGTGAGCGAGCTTTGCAGCATGAAGCCTACCAGTTGCAGGGCTACAATTGCCATCACACCAACCGCCACGCAGAACACTGCCAGAATTGTTCGCTGCCCGCCTCGCAGCAGCGAACGGGACGTATAGTTGAAGTACATCGAAGTTTTCATCGTCGTATCATCCTTCCATTGTAGGGGCCCGATTTATCGCGCCCCGTTAAGCCCCCCATTACTGCGTGATTACGCCGTTGGAATTGTCGATCTCGGCAATTTTGCCATCTACGATACGCAGAGCACGGTCCGCATGCGAGGCCACCACTGGATCATGTGTTGCAATAATAAAGGTCTTGCCCGTCTGTATGCGCAGGTCGGCAATCATCTGAAGCACCTTCTCACCATTCTTAGCGTCCAGGTTTCCAGTCGGCTCATCTGCAATTACAAAGGCAGGATCGGTTGCCAGCGAACGAGCGATTGCCACACGCTGCTGTTCACCACCCGAAAGCTGATTCGGACGATGGTCAAGCCGATGTGAAAGTCCCACTATATCCAATAATTCTTTCGCGCGTGCCGATGGCGAGCCTGGATGCTTGCCAACATAGAGCGGGACCTCGACATTCTCTTGCGCTGTAAGAGTAGGAATCAGGTTAAACGCCTGGAACACCATACCAATTTTCTGGTTGCGCACCTGAGCCAACTTGCCCTCAGTCATACGCGTAATATCAATCCCGTCAATCAGCACCTGCCCTGTCGTCGGATTATCCAAACCAGCAATGATGCCAAGCAGAGTGCTTTTGCCGGAGCCGGATGGTCCGACGATAGAGACGAACTCGCCGCTTCCAATCTGAAAGCTAATCCCCTTCAGAATGCTGATGCGTTCCCGACCAAGCGGAAGGCTCTTGGTGATGTCGCGTACATCCATAACAACTTTGCGTGAAGTATCTTGTGACTGCTCCACTGGGAGCATTAACTGCGTGCTCATGACTTCTCCTTCAATATGTTTGATAGTTTGTTCAGTAACCTATGTGCAAAGGATAAGCGATAAACACAGTTTTGTTATGCATCTGGAGGAGTGTTGTGAGGGAGACTTTAGGCGCGTCTGTAACGCGGGGAAAGTCCTGCTAAAATATCCTGTTTAGCTCGAAAGTAAGGTTCCACTATGATACACTTTACTAAAATAATCCGGAAATGATTCCCCGTAGGGGCGCAATTGATTGCGCCCCCGTGGTCGTCGGCAAAGCAGAGCGCAATCAATTGCGCCCCTACAGGGGGAAATTCCAAATAGATATTGATATCCTTCATGAGGTTTGGGATGTTTCAGAACATATTTCAGCTTAAAGCAAAAGAAATATATCAGCAAATCGTCCAAGAAGGTTGCCCAGAATGGTTCGCGGAAGGGTTTAAGAAGTCATCTTAGAGACACTAATATAAAAGATAAGCATTGACACAGATTTTCCCTCTGCATCAGTGCTTCGCCAAGATATGTATAGCCCTTCCAAGCGCATTCTCGGCACCCTCCTGTATCGCCTCACTCAAGCCTGGATGTGCATACAAAATCTCATCAAGATCGGTCAGAGTCGCGCCCATCTCGATACCGAGCGCGACCTCTCCGATCAAATCACCAGTGCGAGGTCCAACGAGCGTTGCTCCCAACACTATCCCATCGTCCTTACTCGCAACGATCATCGCAACACCATTATCAGTTCCCAGCGTCAAGGCACGCCCATTCGCAGCTAGCGGAAAGCGTCCTGTACTGATTGTATATCCTGCTTTTGTTGCCTCCTCAGCAGAGTAGCCGACCGTCGCAAGTTCAGGTGTCGTGTGCACAACAAGCGGCGTGACGAGCGGCGCGAACTGGACGCGTTGCCCCGATAAGACTTCAGCAACTATCTTGCCTTGCTTCATTGCCACACTCGCCAGAGCACGCCCACCAGTACAATCTCCAATAGCGTAGATATTCAGTATACTGCTCTGCTGCATGGAATTCACCTGAATACCACCACTCGCAGTCAGATCGATTCCTACATCGCTGAGATGCAATCCTTGTGTATTTGGCTGTACTCCATTCGAGATCACCAGGGGCCGATCATCTATAGCATCAACACTCGCCTTAGTCGTGACCTGTATTCCCAACTTGCGTAAACCAGCCTGTACGAGATGGAGCGCGGCTGGGTCAACATCAGCAAGTATCTGCTCACCAGGAGAGGTGAGCTTGACCTGGACGCCAAGGCGTGCGAAGAGCGTTGCCAGTTCTAACGCGATATAGTCATTCCCAAAGATGCTTAATGTTTCAGGTAATGTAGGCAGCGTTAAGGCTTGTTCTGGAGTCAATACCTGCTTCCCATCATACACGAGGTCGTGCAGAGGCATGGATGTAGCGCCTGTAGCAATGATGCAGTGATCAAATTTGAAGCGATGGGAGCCATATTCGCCTTCGACGCGCACCTCCTGCGCATTGATGAACCAACCAGTACCCATTACCAACTCGATATGGTTGCCAGCGAGCAGGCGGCGCACACCATCAGAAAGACGATTTACAACACCCTGTTTCCAGGTCTGCATCGTCGCCCAATCGAAGGAGACCGACTCGGCATGAATGCCCATCGTAGTAAGATCGTCTGAGCACATCCGCTGATAGCGTTCACTCGAAGATATAAGAGCCTTGAGCGGAATACAGCCACGATTGAGACATGTTCCCCCTGCTGGTCCTGGCTCGATCAAGGTGACATGGCGACCTAATTGCGCGGCACGAATCGCTGCGACATAACCACCTGGCCCCGCGCCTAATACAAGCACATCGACCGCTGTTGTGACATCGCCAACAACCATGATATTTTGCCTTTCCTATAGGGACGACGAACGCAATAATGGAAATTTACCTTTAAATGCGGACACGATGAACGGGTGTAGGGGCCTAATTTATTACGCCCTGGTCCCGCTCCACACGCCGAACGAGGGCGTAATAAATTAGGCCCCTACACGTCGTGCGTATCCAACCTAATTTGTTAATGTCCATAATCGCGCCTCTACACCATTTCCAACATCAGTTGTTGGGGATGCTCTACCAGTTCTTTGAAGCGTGTCAGGAACTTGCCAGCCATAGCACCATCAATTACTCTGTGATCAAAGGACATGGCGAGCGGCATCATCGTGCGTACCACCACTGTACCATTGCACACAATCGCCTTTTCTTGCAGTCTACCCACTGCCAAAATCGCCACCTCTGGATAATTGATGATCGGTGTGCCACTATTGCCGCCGAAGCTGCCAATATTATTGAGTGTAAAGGTGCTGCCCGAAACCTCAGACATCGTGAGAGACCGCTTTTGCGCCCCCTCGATGAGATGCTCAAGCTGTTTGGCAATCTGTATCGCGGTCAACTTGTCGGCATCACGCAAGACAGGCACAAGCAGACCCTCCGGCGAGTCGGCTGCAATGCCAATGTGGTACGAGCGTTTGTAAATAATCTCGCGCTTTTCCTCATCGAAACTAGCATTAAAGATAGGGAACTCTTTGAGGGCTGGCAACAATAATTTGACGAGCAGCGGCATATAAGTGAGGCGTATGCCCCGCTGTTCAGCGACAGGCTTGAGAACCTTGCGCAACGCGACCAGCTCAGTTCCATCCAGTTCATCGAATGAGGTGGCATGCGGAATAGTGCGCCAGGACCGCTCCATACGCTCCGCAATGCGCCGTCGCAAACCCACCAGGGGTTGACGCTCCTCTGTAGGGGCCTGATTTATCACGCCTGCCTGGCGCATAACCTCTCGCGGCTCAACCTGCGTTAACCCTTGGCTGGATGACGCTACAGGTTCAACCATACGGACCTGATCTATCAGGTCCACCTTACCCGCACTAGTTTCCTTCGCAACGCCATTTACTGAACCATCACCGCTGGGAGGTTTCGCATAGTTCTCTACATCCTCCATTGTGACGCGTCCACCTGACTGCGAGGGCGTCACCTTTTCCAGGTCAATGCCCAGTTCAAAGGCCCGTTTACGCACGGCTGGCGCGGCGAGTACACGATGCTTTGTTGTAGACACATCTGTACTTGCAGGTACCGAGACAGGCCGCATCTGCGCTGCTTCGACTTTAATAGGATTGCTTGTAACGGCTGGAGATGCGCTGCCAGCAGTAGAAGATGAACCTTGTGTCGCTGTCTCAAAGGTTACGAGAACCTCGCCGAGCTTCGCCACGTTGCCCTCCTGTACACGGATATCGGCAACGCGTGCGGCAACAGGCGAGGGTATCTCCACAACAGCTTTATCCGTCTCAACCTCAACAATGGGTTGATCGAGCTTTACACTATCACCTGGCTTGACGAGCCAGCGGCGTACCTCAGCCTCTTGCATCCCCTCGCCAAGATCAGGCAGTTTAAATTCTTGCATACATCCTCTTTCTGCAATCAGCTATTTCTATCGCTATGCTTGTTGCTCTCTTGGCGACCATAGCCTTCCTACGCGTAGGAACCCACCAAATCGTCCACCAAATGGTGCAACGAACCAACCTACAATGGATAAGAGGCAGAAGGGTAATAATGCTAAACCATCTGTCTCTGCCATCACATCTATGATATGCAACAGACTCAAGCCTATTTGAATGAAGAGGTGCAGGAAAACGCTACCAAAGATCGCGGCGAAACCGACATGGACGAAAAAACCATGCCGATCCCTGGCTAGTCGTCCCATACCGCCTACGGCAAACGCAACAGCGGCACTTAGTATGAACATAGTAACAAGTGCTACAATAGCCATAGCTATACTCCCCCCCACTGTTGACAAGTCACCGTTAAACAATGTAGGAAATCGTGCTGGTAAGAACGATACCACAGCCTCTACTGAAACATAAATGCCACTCAATATTCCGCTGAAGACGAGAACCGCGAGCAAGAAGCGAAAAAGGGCGTTTCCTACTGAAGACAGACTTTGCCACGTAGAGCGGTCAAGCGCAAGCCCTAGCAACATAGCAGCGACAAGGATGACAATTGTTACAGTGTATGCAGTCCACGAAAAATCGAAGGGTAATCCTAGTGCCCCAATCAGACACGCAATACCCAGGCAAACCATTTCGTCTTGTCTCTCACGCCGTACTCGCCTTTGAAGCGAGTACTTCTGATCTGTTAGCTCATTAGAATAATTCATGCTCACTTGGCTCCTTGTGTCACCTTTTCTCAAGCAGCTTACTCTTTTTTGTACTCACCCAAAGCCTCTTCAACAGCAGCACAAATAATAGACTCAATGAAAGGCCCTTTCGCCTCGGTGTATGCACCACGGTCCATACTATATTTTACTGCTAATTCCCTTTTAAGAGCTTCATATTGCTGCACAGCCTCAGGATGCCTCCGCATATAATCACGGAAGAGAGGTTGCAAGCTCTGTTGCCTATGCCCCCTCTCAACCATATGAAGGTGGTGCGTACGTCCAGTTTTAGATATGTCAACAGGTTTGCGGAAGAAGTGTCTTCCCGGAATACCTCGCTCACCCTGGTATTGGTACTCAATGACTGCAAGCGGCTGAATACAGCATTCGACCAGGGAAATATCACGAACTACAGTAAGAATGTCGATAGCAGGTTTTGCAGCTAATCCAGGGATAGAGGTGCTGCCAACATGCTGTATGTCCTCTAGGTAGTCACCAATCACAGCTAAGATACGCGCCTTCTCCTCTTCGTAACGCATAGGCCAGGCAGGATTGTAGTCAACAATAATCACCTCGTCAGACATACCTTACACCTCATAGATGATTGTGCTGAACTCTGACTGCAAGTGATAGTTCAGCACATTCAATCTTCCATCACAGTTCTGATCGCTCCCAGCACCTTCGCAGGTGTCGGCACATAGTAATCTTCTTGCCCTGGCGCAGGGAACGGGGTGTCATAGCCCGTCACACGCCCTACTGGTTTGAGCAGAGAGTAGAGACAACGTTCGTTGATCACAGATGTGATCTCAGCACCCACGCCTCCGGCACGGCCCGCTTCATGCACCACAATAGCACGACCCGTCTTTTCCACAGAAGACGCAATGCACTCTTCATCAAGAGGCCAGACAGTACGTAAGTCAATCACTTCTACACTTGTCCCCGTCTCTTGCTTTGTATTTTTCGCCGCCTCTAACGCAACCTGTATCATCGCGCCATAGGCAAAGACGCTCACATCCCTCCCCTCTTGCACAACACTGGCCTTGCCCAGCGGAATCATGTAATGATCTTCCGGTGTCTCCTGGCGAAATGAGCGGTACAATTTGATGTTTTCAAGAAAGAGCACGGGATCGGGGTCGGCAACAGCAGAGGCCAGCAGCCCTTTAGCATCGTAGGGATTCGAGGGGACGACGACCTTGAGGCCAGCCGTCTGCATGAAAACACCTTCCAGGCTGTCTGAGTGCAGCTCTGGTGTACGCACACCGCCGCCATAAGGGGCGCGAACGACGAGAGGACATGTCTGGACACCAGCACTACGGGAGCGAATACGTGCAGCTTGCGATACAAGCTGGTTCATACAGACAAAGAGAAAGCCAGCAAACTGTATCTCTGCGATTGGACGCAATCCGTAGACCGCCATTCCTATAGAAGTGCCGATAATCCCTGACTCTGCCAGGGGCGTATCGAAGACACGCTGCTCTCCAAACTTCTGTTGTAGTCGCTCGGTCACGCGAAATACACCGCCATTGACACCTATATCCTCTCCAAGAACAACCACACGCTTATCGCGTTCCATTTCCAAAGCAAGTGCGCTATTCAATGCCTCAACCATCGTCATTTTCATGTTAGTTTCCCCTCGTTCGTATAGCGCAACAGGTCCTCGCGCTGCTCTTGCAGACGTGGTGAGAGGCTTTCTGCCGTGTAGTCAAAGAAGCCATCGGGTGCTGGTGCAGGCATTGACTCTGCCTCGGTCACAGCATGATTAATCTCCGCTTCAACATCATCTACAAGCTGCTGGTTCTGCTCATCAGTGAGTAAACCTTGTTTGGTGAGGAAGCGTTGGAAGCGTGCGATGGGGTCTTTAAGACGCCACTCTTCCAACTCGGCAGCAGTGCGATAGCGCGTGGGATCGTCAGCAGTCGTGTGCGCTCCAAGACGATAGGTAATGGCTTCTATAAGCGTTGGCCCTTGTCCAGAGCGAGCACGCTCAACCGCTTGTTGCATGACATCATAGACAGCAAGGACATCATTGCCATCGACAAGCACAGAGGGTACACCGAAGCCTGCTCCACGCGATGCGAGCGTTGGCGCGGCAGTCTGTTTGGAGCGCGGAACACTGATCGCCCAGCCATTGTTCTGTATGAAGAGCACGACGGGAGCTTGAAAAACACCCGCGAAGTTCAATGCCTCATTGAAATCGCCTTCAGAGGTCGCTCCATCGCCACAGACGCCGACCGATACGGCATTATCGCCAGCAATCTTTGCAGCCATACCTAACCCCACGGCGTGGAGCATCTGCGTGGCAATCACGATCTGCACAGGCATACAATTGGCCTCTTTTGGATATGCAGTCGCAAAGCCACGTGAGTAGTAAACAAGAGTGGGAATAGGAACGCCTTTCACTATGAGGGACGCGACCTCGCGGTAAGAAGTTGCCAGCCAGTCCTGTGGTTGCAGAGGAGCGGCTAAGCCAACGGATGCAGCCTCCTGTCCCATCAACGACCCAAAGGTTGTCGCGCGCCCTTGCCTCTGTAAAGCAATAATTTTATTGGAATATGCCCGCCCTAGATGCATGAAGCGGTAGAGCGCCAACAAGTGGTCGGTGCTCAAGTTGGGCATCTTCCCTACAAGATTTCCTTCTACATCAAGAATTTGATAGGCAACCATGCCCTGGTCAATTTGCTGGGTCGTCACGTCAGGCTCCTCGTCTATACGAAATATTTGTTCAGACACAATGAGGCAATTGCCTCATTGTGTCTGAACGCTAAACAGCCACGGTGTCTCTTTTTTTCTACGCTGTTCATAAGCGGTGATCTCGTCATTGTGCGAGAGAGTCCAGCCGATATTGTCAAGACCCTTGAGTAATGCCTCTTTCCTGAAATGGTCGATATCGAAGCGTAGCACACGCTGGCCTGGAGTCGTCACCGTCTGCGCGGCTAAATCTACGCTGAGTGTATATCCTTCAGTAGCCTCAACTTCCGCGACAAGCTCTTGCACGGTAGCCTCGTCGAGTGTAATAGGCAGAATGCTATTGTTAAAGCAGTTATTGTAGAAGATATCGGCAAAACTTGGAGCGATGAGGCAGCGGAAGCCGTACTCACGGATAGCCCAGGGTGCATGCTCACGCGATGAGCCACAGCCGAAATTATCGCCAGCGACAAGAATACTTGCACCCTGATAGCGCGGCTGATTCAGCACAAAATCAGGGTTAGGAGTGCGGCCATCGGCGGCAAAACGCCAATTAGCAAAAAGTCCGTTGGCAAAGCCGGTGCGCTTGATTGTCTTAAGGTAACGCGCAGGTATAATCTCATCGGTGTTCACATTTGTGCGATCCAACGGCATGACAAGACCCGTGAGTGTTGTAAATGGTTCCATACGTTCTACACTCCCTATGAAATTCTACGTCTCTTGAATACACAGAGGTATGTCCTTGTCCATTTCTCAGACATAGAACCATCAATGACGACATCTCCATTCTTGCCAGTAAACACTGGTTGCACCTGAACCGCCTCCCAGCCTTGCTCACCCAGGTGGTTGAGACGTGGCAGAATTGCCTGTATCGCATATCTAGGTGCGGCACTCAGTGGATAGAATTGTTGTACAAATTCTAAGTTTTGCTGTGGGTCAGCCTCTATCAGCTCTACATAGTGTTCCCACAGTACATTCTGCTCATACATTCTTGCTCACCTCACGTATATCTACAAAATGTCCGGCGATAGCCGCAGCCGCAGCCATAGCGGGACTCACAAGATGCGTTCGTCCGCCGCGTCCCTGGCGACCCTCGAAGTTACGGTTACTGGTCGATGCGCAGCGTTCACCTTCAGAGAGGCGGTCGCCGTTCATGGCTATACACATGCTGCATCCTGCCTCGCGCCAATCGAAACCAGCATCGCGGAAGATATCGGCTAACCCCTCTTCCTCCGCCATGCGGCGCACTCGCATCGAGCCAGGCACAACCATAGCGCGCACGGTAGAAGCTACATGCTTACCCTTGACGTACTGCGCGGCCATGCGCAGGTCCTCTAAACGTGAGTTGGTGCAGGAGCCAATAAAGACAGTATCCAGTTTGATATCTTCAATCTTTTGCCCTGGTTGCAGGCCCATGTACTTTAACGCCCGCTCATAACTCTGACGCTTCAACACATCCTGCTCCTTGTTTGGATCAGGAACGGCTCCAGTCACGTCGGCCACCATGCCAGGATTGATGCCCCATGTTACCTGTGGTCCCAGACCATCAACGTTGATCTCATGCACAGCATCGAACTTCGCGTCGGGGTCGCTGGCAAGTTGTCGCCATGATGCAACTGCCTGTTCAAAGAGTTCGCCTTGCGGAGCATAGGGACGCCCCTTGATATACGCGAATGTAACATCATCAGGGGCAACCATACCAGCACGCGCACCCGCCTCAATCGCCATGTTACAGAGGGTCATGCGTCCCTCTATTGAAAGACTGCGCACAGCCGAGCCGCTAAATTCAATAACGTGATCTGTCCCTACTCCTGTACCAAACTTGCCAATGATAGCAAGAGCAAGGTCCTTCGCGGTGACGCCAGCACGCAGCGTACCCCCCACGCGAATATTCATCGTCTTTGGCTTGCGCTGCAAAAGGCACTGAGTCGCCAGCACATGCTCAACCTCACTGGTGCCGATACCGATGGCAAATACGCCCAGAGCACCATGCGTTGAGGTGTGCGAGTCACCGCATACCAGTGTCATTCCAGGCAGCGTTAAACCCAGCTCAGGCCCGATGATATGCACAATACCCTGACGTGCATCAGCCATATCAAATAAAGTGAGGCCAAAATCGACGGCGTTCTGCTCCATCGTGGCGATGCAGGTAGCACTATCCTGATCGACCACATCGAGTAAACGTCTACCGTTTACAGTTGGCACATTGTGGTCAAGCACAGCAATGGTAGCATCGGGGCGGCGCACAGAAATACCAGCAGTTCGCAAGCCTGCAAACGCCTGCGGTGACGTTACCTCATGCACAAGATGACGGTCGATATAAAGGATAGCTGACTCACCTGGAACATCTCGTACTACGTGGGCGTCCCAGATTTTCTCAAACATGGTCTTCGGCATAATTATCTCTCCGTGTAATGAATATAGACACTTTGATTTATCTTACCACATGCGCATATGCACCTAAATCAGTAGTCCAGACATGTTTATTTCGTTCCATCCATGTCTTCCATGCCTGGCCTTCGTGCTCCTTGTATTCCTGATATGAGCACTGATTGACATGGACAAAATGGGCAACCACTTCATTCATGTCTAATTTGCCTTCAGCAGCGAGAATACCTGCATATCCTATATGCTTGCAGTGATGACACATGTTACACAAAGCAATGAAACCGTTTAGTTTCTGAATATGTGCTGTATCATCGTAGTCCCAGATTTCATGACAGTTGAGAGTAACACTCTTAGCCTGACAAATACCACAGCTATAATGAAATTGAGCATAAACCTGCTTACGCAGCTTATCCCAAGCGGGACGGGACATCTTGTTCCGCAGGTTGTTATAAAAGCATGGTTGTGGAACAAGCTCAATGGTAAGTATTAGTTGCTTTATGCTATCTCTTTGTCCTGACATCTAACCTTGCTCCTTCCTCTTCTAGGATAACCCATTATGGCTGCACATTGCAAAACCATAAAGAAGAGTATATAACACAACAAAGTAATATATACTACGATTACTACATTACTTCGTTTTTGGAGAGAGGCGAAGCATGGACAATAAAGATTTTATGAGCATTGCAGAAGATGCAACTGGGTATTTACCTGACGTATCAGAAAAGGCTGCTTATCCTGTTGTAATAATGGAGCAACAAGAGAGTTACAGCGATCGACTAGCCAACTTTATGGCTAGTGCAAGCAGTTTTCATCCCTGGGACCAAAGCGAAGATGCACTTTTACAAGCCCACTATGCAAGCGGCGAATCCATTGCACAGATAGCAGACTCGCATCAAAGACCTGTAGAGGAAATTAAGGCAAGAATGATACAGCTACGCGTCATGCCAAATTTTTATGCACCTACGTCCTCTACACAAACCCGTAGCAGATCAAGGAAGAAAGAAAACGAAAAAGCCGCTTCAGAGCCAGTAAAGGTGAATAAGCCAGTTGAAGTATCTCACCCGACGACAGCCAGGCCGAACTTGCCTAGTAATGCCGGAAAAAAGTGGAATGCTGAACAAGAAAATGCATTGAGAGATAGTTTTACAGCAGGGATGAGTATCCCAGCATTGGCACAACATTATGGGCGCACACCAGGATCAATCTCTTCACGCCTCTTTCGGCTAGGGTTAATTGACGACCCATTCGCTCACGGTGCGGCTAAAGAAACTGATTCTGGTACGCCACAGACTACAGACTTTGAGTTTCCATTCTAGGAGGAAGACCTCGCTTCTAAGAAACGTAGAAGAGGGAAAAGTTTGCCGCCTCTTCTTTCCCCAGCTATGCTACCAAATTATTTAGCGGAGGAAATGAATAATCAGAGGAAGAAGGGCAAAATTCAATGTATCTGTCCAGGTGTGTAGTGCTATACCGGCCACCAGATTACGAGTACGCTGCAAAACAATGGCGAGTACGAGTCCGTACAGTGCCTGAAAAGGAATACTCAGGGCAAAGGCGGGCAGGAGGGACGCATGATTAAAATAGCCGATGTTTGCCAGAGTGTGCGCGATCCCAAAGAAAAGCGATGAAACGACCAGGCCCCAGTCACGTCGGAAGAGTCGCGTCAGGCGGGTCATCAGGACTCCTCGGAAGGTGAACTCTTCTCCCAGACCTGCAAGCACGAAGCTATTGAGGAACGCCAGCAGCACGGTCCGCGGTGTAATCATTCTTATTGCAAGCAAGATGATCAGAGCGACGATCAATGGAGCACTGAGCACCAGGGCACTCCACCAACTGCGATAGCCACGCCCAAAGCCCAGTTCACGCCAGCGTGCTCCAAGCAGAAAAGCCCCTGCCAGGGGAACAACGAGTTTCAGGAGATTGAGAATGCTCACAAGAGGGGAAAAATGCACCAGGTCAGCTAGTGGAACCGCAAAAACCAGGAGCAGCACAAACACCACAACAATGATCACTTGCCACCAGAGCCGACTGCGGGAAGAAAAACGGAATTCTTCCCAGGGAGCTGCAAAAGGTGCTCCTGCAGTTAAAGGGACGATGACGAGGAAGATCAGCAGCAGGAAAAACAGAGGTTCAAGGCAGACGAGTAAGTCGACAGCATGGCCTGTAAGAGCAATGTAGAGTGTTGCCACAAGGGACAATCCAAGAAAAAGCCATGCCGCCGGACTGCGCACAACCGAGGAGAGCACCGCACGGTAATCAGTGAAAACACCTGACTGACGTGTCTCAAGCCGAACGTCTTGTTCCATGTATACCTCCAAAGAACTCAATGTATGAGAGCAAAGAGGGAAGGTTCTTACAGAAGCTTCTCTCAGCGTCTGCTTTCTACCAGTCTAGCAGGAAAAATTAACGTTCGCTTCCCTCAAAAGGGGGAATGTGGGGAGAAAAAGAGGGAATGTGTTTGTCCCAATACGGATGCCAGGGTATCACAGCGAGCACGAGAGCTACAACAGATTCAGTACTCTTGCGCACTCCACTGCTTGCAGACGATTTTTGACATTGAGCCTGGCATAAATACGCTTGGCATGGCTCTTAATCGTGCTTTCAGCAAGCACGAGCCGCTGCGCAATCTCCTTATCTGAAAGTCCTGCTGCCATCAAACGCACCACCTCTCGCTCTCGCTCACTTAACACTACTTGTGAATTTGGAAACGTGGACTGCTCTTTGCTCTTCGCCTCCCACGGAAAGCGCATTACTCCCTGTGCCTGCTGCTGTGCACTAAGAAGCACATGTATGTAGTCACGTGAAATAGCAGTGGCGCACCGTTGCTCGTTCAGGAGGTGAGAGAGCAGCGTTGCCATAGAAGTTCCCAAATCGATAAAGGTACGGATATAGCCTCCCTGTTCAGCGGAAGAGAGGGCGGATAGCAGTGCCGTTGCAGCCTGCCCTATCTCTCCTTGCGCAAAAAGCGCGACGGCTTGTAGTGCTAAGAGTTTGATGAGGATGTGCTTATAAGGATATGATGCTATCATGTGCCGAGCTTTTGTCAGGACGCCGAGGGCTTCAGATACCTGGTCTTGAGTAAGCAGGACCTGCGCCCACGCCAGGTAAATAAATGGAGTAATTACGGGACCGAGCGGGCTATCTGCCTTCTCAGTATACAGCACAAGTTTGGCCTCTTCTACCCAACGAGCGGCCTCCTCAATGTTGCCTTGCATAAGCCACAACTGCGCCTGGTACGCAGAGACTTGAGTTGCAGCTTCGGGCCTATTGACCGTGTGAAGCAAGTGTTTCATCTGCTGAGATAGATTCCGTAGCGTGTCACTATCTCCCTGAGCATGTACCACATACATCAATCGTAACGTGCTGTGTATGAGCAATTCCATATTCCCCGTTTGTTGTCCACATGCCACGGCAGCCCTCAGGTGCTCTCTCGCGCCTTGCAGATCATTCCATTCATAGTAAATGCTTCCCAAGCGAAGCTCAGCATAGCCAGAGTCGAGATGGGTTAGCACCTCTGCATGCATGGCAAGGTCGAGTGCTTCCTGACAGTTCGCAGCTGCTTGGCGCAGATGGCTATACATCATTTGCATCTCAGCAAGCGTACTGAGGGCGGACAACGTCACAACTATCTCACCGCTAGCTCGACTCGCTGTAATGAGCTTGCTATAGATGCATTGGGCTGACTCCACATCGCCGCGTGAGAAGTATGCAGCGGCAAGGCACTGCTCAACAAACCCACGCCATAGTGCTTCATGCTGTGGAAGACGTTCAAGCGCCCGCAGAGATAGCTCTATCACATGTGCTGCATCTCCCGTCCGCACAGCAATAAAAGCATGCAGAGCGAGCAGCTTGCCATGAAGAGCTACATCCTCCCCTTTTTGCGTCGTGAGCACCGCTTCGGCATCGTGAAGATACGCCTCAACTTTGGTGAAAGAGCCATTGGTTAGCCATATCAAGGCGTATGCGAAACAGAGTTTCGCATGGGAACGCACAAGCTCTGTCGGAAACTGATCCAGCCAACGCAATAGTGTGGTCGACTCATGCTGCTGCCACATCGTTGCTTCAGCAATCGACGCAACGAGATGAGCAGCACGCTCGTATTCATTGGCGGCAAACGCATGGTCAATAGCATTAGGTATAAACCCATGCTGTTCGTACCAGACACTGGCTTGATGATGAAGTGCGGGCAGAAGATGAGCCTGGGTCTGACGCAAACGGGTAGACAAAAACTCCGCGAAAAGGTGATGATAGCGATACCAGCCGCGTTCGTCGTCGAGGGGAACGAGAAACAGGTTTGCTCGCTCAAGCTGCTCTAACATGTGCTGTCCGTTATCCTGACCAGTGACCATATCGCAGAGCGATGCGCTAAGACGATCAAGCAGCGATGTACGCAACAAGAAGATTTGTACCTCTTCAGATTGACGCAAGAGGACCTCTTCGGCGAGATAATCGAGGATGTAGCGATGACTGCCAGTCAAGGTTGCCACAACGGAAGAGGGATCGCCGCACCCCTGTATGGAGAGTCCCACCAATTGCAGTCCAACAATCCATCCTTCAGTACGCGCCTCCAGCACAAGAATATCGTCTGGTGAGAGTGCAAGATTCATGCTGTGTCGCAGAAACGCCGCGGTCTCATCGAGCGTGAAGCACAGCTCAGCGGTACGTAGTTCGAGCAGTTGTCTCCGTCCTCGCAAACGCGCGAGAGGCAGAGGAGGTTCTGATCGGCTGACGATGACCAGATGGAGTTGTGGCGGCAGACGATCAAGCAGAAATTGGACACCATTATGAATGGGGAGAGCCGTCAGCAGATGATAGTCGTCAAGTATCAGTACAACATCAGAAGGCAATGCCGCTAGTGCATTGATCAAGGTTGCCAGTATAGACTCTATAGGTGGAGGCTGTGGCGAGTGAAGGAGCGACGACGCAGCGTCTCCTACATTAGGTTGCACCGTATTCAGTGCCGCGAATACATAGGTCCAGAAACGCGTGGCATCATTATCATTGACATCGAGGGAAACCCAGGCGACCGGATACGAGGACTGCGCTGCCCAGCTACTCAAGAGGGTCGTCTTGCCAAATCCAGCAGGAGCTGAGACGAGCGTGAACGGGTACTCTTGCACCAAATGGAGTCGCGTCAGGAGATGTGGACGTGCTAGCTGATGAGAACCAGGACGAGGAATAGCTACTTTTGTGCTTAAGATCTGCACCATGACTTACTCCCAATAAACAACTCTTGACCAAGTAGTATAGGGGCTATTAGGCAATGTCAAGAATCACGAACGTTAAGAGAGCAAGACGAATCGCGCCACCAGCACAGGTGGTATTTCTTTGAAGTTTGCCCAACTCACTAGCCTCGTACCAGCATCAGACGGTCCAAAACCAGGTTCCTCTAACCCATCCATGACAAAACCAGCCTGAAAGCAGGCATTGAACAGTATATGCAATGGTCGGAAAAAATAGTTCTGAGATTGTGGCTGACCAATAATCGCCAGTCCTTTCTGGTTAGAAGGAGTCAAATACTGCGAAACTTTAACCGAATACGTTTCGACATACTCACCTGTTTGATCATTTGCCTCTAACATCATCGTCGAACCGCTATTAAAGCATGGATGTAAAATAGAAAAGACAAAGCGTCCACCAATCTTGAGCAATTTGCTCAATGCAGACAGCAGAGGCTCAATTGTTGCCATATCCATCAATGCCATGTTGCACACCGCAGCATTGAAGCGACGTTCTCCTAATGTCAGAAGTTGCTCTTCATTAGTGGCGTCGATCACATGATACTCGATGCGATCAGCATAACTTGTACTTCTCCCCTTTGCCAGTTCAATGAGCTGCTCACTAAAGTCGCTGGCAACGACGTAAGCACCGAGTTGCGCCATCCTTCTTGTAAATACGCCATTGCCACAGGCGATCTCTAGCACCGACTCATCCTTTTTCAAGTTCAGAAGACGCTCCGAGGCTGGCCCAACCAGGACGCGCTGAAACTGGTTGCCATCCCCCATCTGAGCATCCCAAAACGGAGCATTCTGATTCCAGATATCGCGTGTCTCCTGGTTTAGTGTTTCCAGGGAATTTTCAGTAGTCACTTTCTCCTCCTACTACACGAGAAAAATAAACAGTAGGGAGACCCCTGGTGGGTCTCCTCCCGCTCACACGATAATGGACCAGGAGACCCACCAGGCAGGGGCCTACCTACTTACCCTCAATGGGACCAGGAGACCCACCAGGGGTCTCCCTACTGTTTCTTATTCAATCCAACTATACGGATACCCAGGATCATCAATCTGCTGAGCATTTGTAGTCAACTTCAGTGGATAGAAGGTATCGACCATCACGGCCATTTCCTCGGTACGCTCGACTCCAAGACTTTTTTCAACGGCACCCGGATGTGGCCCGTGTGGAATGCCGCGTGGATGCAAGGTGATCGACGCACGCTCGATACCACGTCTGCTCCCAAAGTTGCCGTTGACGTAATAGATCATTTCTTCGCTGTCGATATTGCTGTGATTATATGGTACAGGTATCGACAGAGGATGATAGTCTAGCTTGCGCGGCACAAATGAACAGATCACAAAATTCGGCCCCTGGAAGGTCTGATGCACTGGCGGAGGCTGATGCACACGTCCAGTAATCGGCTCGAAGTCGGCGATATTGAAGGCCCAGGGATACTCATAGCCATCCCATCCGACAATGTTAAAGGGATGAAAGTCGTACCAGTAACTGGTGAGCGTAGTACCCACCTTGACACGCACCTCGAACTCGCCGCGCTCAGTATGCTCCACAAGCTCCTCTGGACGGCGCACATCGCGGTCACAATAGGGCGAGTGCTCAAGGAACTGACCGTTCTTGTTCAGATAGCGATGCGGCGGCTCAATGCTGCCGCGCGCTTCAATGACGAGGAAGGCATTTTCCAGATTCATGGCGTCATGACTGAAACGGAAGGTTGTACCGCGAGGTATCACGATATAGTCGCCCTCATGATAGGGAAGCAGGCCAAAATTGCTTTCAAGAACACCCTGTCCATCGTGAACAAAGTAGACGAGATCAGAGTCGCCATCACGGTAGAAGTAGTCCATCTCGGTGGTAGGCTTTGCCACGGCAAGCGAGACATCGTTGTTGTACATGAGCACCTGCCGCCCCAGGACGGCATCGCCTTTTTGTCCAAGCTGCGCCGTTTTCATATGATGATGGCGTTGAAGCCGCTCATCCCATTCTTCGTGTGCGTACTGCTCGATAGGGAAACGTTCAACCTTCTTAACGCGCGTCGGAGGATAGTTGTAGTAAATGATGGAGTAGTTGCCCGAAAAGCCCTCTGTCCCGAAAAGTTCTTCCGAGTAGAGCGTTCCATCCGGTTTGTGAAACTGCGTATGTCTTTTAGGGGGTATTTCGCCTAAACGATGGTAACTTGGCATGTATGTGTCTCCTATAGCAACATGGGCGCGATACATCGTGCCCCTTATATAATCCTGTTACGCAATACACCAATACCTTCGATCTCTAATTCTACCTCGTCGTCACGCTGTAGCCAGCGATGAACAGCAGTCCCAAGTTCCAGAATACAGCCAGTGCCCACGGTACCAGAGCCGATTACATCACCGACCCGAATACGAGCGTTACGTGAGGCATAAGCGATCATCTGCGGAAAGCTGTAATAAATCTGGTTGAAATTGCCACGTGACACTTCTCTACCGTTAATACGCGCTATCATGGGCATATCATAACGCTCACTCGCCCCACGACCTGTACGCCGCGACGCTAACTCGTCGGGTGTGACAAGCACGGGACCAATCGAGGTCGCAAAGTCTTTGCCCTTGCCAGGGCCAAGATTAAGCTTCATGTCTTTCCGCTGGAAGTCACGCGCACTCCAGTCGTTCATGATAGTGTAGCCAGCAATGTAGCTGTCAGCCTGCTCAACGGGAATGTCTTTACCATCTCGTCCGATCACGCAGGCAATCTCTAGCTCAAAGTCAAGCTCGTTGCTGCCTACGGGATAGGGAATGGGATTATCATGCCCGTAGATTTCACTGTTGTTGGTAAAGTAGAAAGTTGGTATCTCATACCATTCAGGAATCATGTCAAGGCCACGCTGATTGCGAGCACTTTTGACGTGCTGCTCAAAGGCGTAGAAATCGCGCACCGTCGATGGATTGGGAATGGGTGGAAGCAGTACTGCCTCGTTCAGAGTGTACTCGTCCTCTACTGGTCCGCCCTGCACCTGCATGATCGTTGTCGGCAATTCGGGCAGGGCAGCAGGAAGCCCAGAAGAGACAGGGATATATGGAAAGCCCGACTGTTTAGAGGGGGTCACCGCTACCTGTGCTCTTTGCAGACCATCGGGGTCGTGCAACAGTTCGAGCAGCGTTGGATACTCTAATTCAATGATGTTGTTGTCGCGCAAGACACCTGCATGCATCTTGCGGTCGCCTGTTCGGAACGTCACCAGTTTCATTACAGATTTCCTCTTAAATCCTGCTCCCGCTCCAATGCCTCGAATAGAGCCTTGAAGTTGCCTTCACCAAAACCTTTTGCACCCTTGCGCTCGATGATCTCGAAGAAGACGGTTGGGCGATTCACGATAGGCTTAGAGAAAATTTGGAGCAGGTAGCCTTCATCATCATGATCTATCAGGACGCCTAGTTCAGCCAACTGTTGAATGTCTTCGTCAATCTTGCCCACGCGATCCAGCACCGTCTCATAGTATACCGAGGGCGTTTTGAGGAACTCGACGCCGCGCTCCTCTAGAGCACGCAAGGTCGTGATGATATCGGGAGTGTCGAGAGCAATATGCTGGACACCGGGGCCGCAATAGAAATCCAGGTACTCTTCGATCTGTGATTTACGTCGTCCCTGAGCAGGTTCGTTGATGGGCAGTTTGATACGACCACTACCGTTCTGCATTACTTTGGACATGAGAGCGGAATACTCTGTGCTGATAGCCTGGTCGTCAAAGTGAATGAGTTGTGTAAAGCCCATGACGCGCTCATAGAAGCCAACCCACTCATTCATTTTGCCAAGCTCAACGTTGCCTACAACATGATCAATTGCCGCGATGCCCACTTGACGAGCACGACGTGGAAGATTCGCGGCAACGGGACGATCCCCTGGTAGGAATGCTCCCTTGTAGGCATGGCGCTCAACAAAGGTATGCACGGTATCGCCATAGGTGGCTATCGTGGCAACTTTGACTACTCCATCATCATCTTTGAGCAGTGTTGGCTCTGCTAGCCCATGCGCACCACGGCTGGTCGCCTCTCGGTAGGCACGCTCAGCATCTTCTACGCGCAGCGCAACCACTTTCACACCGTCACCATGCAGTTTCACATGGTCAGCAATCTCACCAGCTGGAACGAGCGACGATGTAAGGACAAAACGGATGTTGCCCTGTTCAAGTACATAACTACTGCGGTTCCGTAGCCCCGTCTCCAGTCCTGCATAAGCAATAGGCGTAAAGCCCCAGGCATTGCTAAAGTAGTACGCCGCTTGTTTTGCATTTCCTACATAGAATTCGAGATAGTCAAAATTCTGTATAGGCATAAAATCTTGCTCAGACATCAAGAAACCCCTTTGTTTCATAGCATTGTCACAACGTGAAGAAGACCAAATTATGCTCTTAACTCTACTGCCATTATACGAAACCAAATTACGTAACTGCAAGGGAAGGTATGATAGGGGCAAGCCCTATCATGCTCTCTCGCCCTTTGAGCGTATACTCTTCCTGTTCGTTGTTCGTGTTCTCATTAGAGAGGTAACATATCCTTTATCGATCTAAAGATAGAGGAGAATACCTCAAAATAGAGAGGATATTCGGCATGTCACAACAGCAACAAACACCGCCTTATGGAGTTGCACGCGTAAGACCACGTCCACTAGGCTTGGCAATCGTAGAACTTCCTATCTTATACATTAGAGCGCTCTTCTCGCCTGTCGCGAGATTTTTTGCCGCAGAAGGCGAGAGAGCAACCTGGGGAATCGTCTGGGTACAGCTTCTTCTACTCATCATTATTCCTGGGGTGCTTGGTCTGGTACGTGGGTACAGCAGATCAGCACAAATACGTGCAGCACATGTAGGTACGGATGCCCAGGGAATTTACAATGCATTTGCCACGCTTGCATTAGGCTCATCTGTTGCAGTAACATTCGCAGAAGTACTGGCAATACCAATTTTGTTCTTTGTTGGCGTTACGTTTCAGTTTCTCCTGGCAAAAGCATTTCGCGGTTTGGGCGGCTACCTGTCACAGGCATATACAACGCTCCTTTTTGCAGTACCGCTCGTTATTCTCAGCAGCCTTATCAACACCCTCCTCGTCTTTTTTCATGTTACAGCAAGAGAAGCTATCGCTCCAGTCGTTAGTCTTGCACTGCTCTTCTATGGCATTCTGCTAAATATTGCCATGATAGTAGGCGTACACCGTTTAACACGAGGTAGGGCGACAGCGGTCGTTGTTATTCCCTATATCATAGGTGTACTGGTTGCCGTTGGACTGCTCATCTACTTTGCACGACTCATCATCAACGCAATCCACGATCTTCATTAGAAGCAGAGGCACTTTGTAGAAAACCATAAATCAGGCACTACCTGGGCTTCATGGCATTGACAGTTAGACAAGCCGCATCCATCATGTTATGATAGGTGCGGTCTTCTTGTCTGTAATCAGAATATGTATTCATGCTAGGAGAATCCCTATGGCCCAGGACCCGGATCAAAAGCCTGCATCGGACGATATCCCCGATCCTCAATATCCCTACGGAGCTACACCGCAAGCCACCACACCCGAAGGTGCAACGCAACTACCAACCCAACCCGCATACGCTTCGCCGAGCTTTTACGATATACCACAGGCTGCTGCACCCCCTGAGCCAGCCGCTCAGCAACCAAATAACACACCGCAAGGATACGGCATCTCACCACAAAATACATACGGGGCACCAGGATATCCCCCGCCACAATACCCATATGCATCACCGCCACAATATGGACAGCCACCACAAATTCAGTATGGAGCCGCATCGGGATACGGGCATGGCGCTCCAGCCCCACAATACGGATATCCAGTTTCACCAGCCTTCGAGCCTGTACCACAATCGTCACCCCTGCCGCTGCGTGAGGCTATTAGACAATTACCAGGCCAATATTTCAAAGTCATTACAAGGCCATCCAGTAGGACCTTTGCGGAAGAGATGGGCAAGGCGAAATGGGATATCGTCTGGGTGCAGGTAGCCATATACACTCTAGCTGCTACACTGCTGGGCTTTCTCTCGAACTACCTCTTGCGACTGCGTGTGGACACACTTACAACTGTACCGTCAAATTCCAACACATTTACCCCTCAAACGATTGCGATATTACGACAAGTCATTGCAATCACTAATGTAACTAGTACGTATGGTCAACTTCTTCTTATACCGATAAGCGTTTTTCTCGGCACAGGCATCCTCTTTTTACTTGCCAAAGCCTTCGGTGGAACGGGTAAATTTCTTACTCAACTATACACAACTCTTCTGTTCATCGTGCCACTGAGCATCATACTTATCATCGTGAACATTCTTCTCTCTTTTATCCCTACCGCTGGCTCCATACTAGTGCTTGTACTTGCCCTGGGCTATTCTTCTTATGAAGGGGTCCTGCTCGGTTTGATGCTTGTACCCGTACATCGTATCAGCGGTGGAAGATCGGTGGGAGCAGTGCTTCTCCTCTTCGGCATCGTTTTCCTTCTCGCCTGCGTTCTTAGTTTCATCTTGGCTATCTTCCTAACAGCGACGCTCAGACCCGCCTAAACATTGTCGGGCACGGTCTACAGCACTCATACACGTCAAATAATTGATAAGATTGCAGTAGGGAGACCTCTTGTGGGTCTCCTTGGACATGCTCACGAGAACGTAACACATCCACAATGGTACTTATTACCTGATGGATTGAGCTATATACATCTATCCCAGTATAATAGCTACTGATAAAGCATTATCATTCTCGATTGAAGGAGTGTGCTTCTGCTTTGTTCATAACTCAGTACATGTGTCTCTGTTACACATGGCTCAGTATGCGAAAGAAAATAGTAATAGAAGAGGTTTACAACACTTTATGCAAATTACAGGTAGTCAGAAGATTAGAGCACCGCGTCAGCAGGTATTTCAAGCACTTCTGAATCCCGAAGTTCTTAAGAATAGCATCCCCGGCTGTGAGAGTGCCGCGCTTGTAGATTTACCGACTGGCCGCCAGTTGAAGCTTACCATCTCACCCAATATCCCCGGCTTGAAGGGACCATACACCGTGTATGTACAGACAGGTGAGGTAGTTCCAGCGTCCCGCGTCACGTTGATCACGAACCCAACCAGTTCTATGGGCTCCATTCAGGCCACCTGCGTTATTGATCTCCTGGAAGAGGGCGCGGAGACAGCCCTGAACTACAATGCGAATGCCATAAGAGAAGGCAAGATCGCCGCGATTCCCGAGATGATTATCAAGGGCAGTGTGAAGAGCGCCCTCGATCAGTTCTTCAAGAACTTCGAGAAGCAGGTCAGCACCATCCCTGCATAGTTTGTTCAAGAGTTCACCCAACAACGCGTAGGTCGGAGACCTGCACATTGTTGGGTGAACTCTTATTTCTTTAGATGCACTGGAAATGGCCCAAAGGCGATGAGACGTGGTGGAATATCGCGGATAATCGGTACAGAGAACAAGAAGCGCAGAAGAGGCGGTATCGTAACAGGCTTATCTGCACGGAGTATTCCCCCCAGAATGCCCTCCTGCATCAATGTTTGCAACCTCTGGATAATTCTTGTTGGCAATTCGCGGTGACGCTGCACCTTTGCCAAATCGTTCGTTTGTAGTGTACCGGTTTTCAGCTTATCCGTCAAAAGATTTGCCGTGACAACGGCATCTTGAATAGCATAGTTAATACCAACTCCGCCAGCAGGCGACATGACATGTGCTGCATCACCAATCAAGAGCAGGCCAGGACGATACCAGCGTGGAAGGCGATTTGACTCGACTGAGAGTACCGAGACCTGCTTCCACTCTTTCAACTCATCAACACGATCCGCGAAATCTGGCATAGCCTCAACAATGGACTGACGAAGATGTTCTATACCAGCAGCCCGTATCTGCTGATAACTCCCCTTGGCAATGATATACCCAGCTTGCCAGTAGTCAAAGCGGTTGATAAGCACTAGAGCAGCCTTATTAGTGGGACGACCGACAAGACCTTCTTCGGAGTCACCTTCTCTTCGGCTCAGGCGAAACCACAATATGTCCATCGGTGGCGAGGTCTTGATTGGCTCGAAGCCCGAGAGACGACGGATGCGGGAGAAGCGACCATCGGCCCCGACTGTAAGCAGCGCTCGTACTTCATACCAGCCATCCTGTCCACGATAACGCACACCCCGCACTACTCCACTTTCCTCGATGAGTTCATCCACTTGCGCTCCCATCACCAGACGAAAGTTAGGGTAACGTTTCGTCTCCGCTGTGATAAACTCAAGAAATTGAGATTGAGCCATTACCGTGATATACGGATATTTCGTCTTCAAACGCGTCAAGTCCACTCCACGAACAAAACCAGTGGAAGTCTGTAGTCCAGCCGTTCGCACTTCTGAATGACGAATTTGCAGGAGACGATCAGCCAGGCCAAGCTCATCCATGATTTCCATCGTCGATGGATGGATAGTGTCGCCACGAAACTCACGGTCAAAGTCCATGTGCGCTTCAAGCAGCACAACAGGAACGCCTTTGCGTGCAAGTAAAAGCGCGAGAACGGCCCCTGCTGGTCCCCCACCAACAATACAACATGTGGTTTGCTCTACCTGTTTCAATTCGTGTGTACTCTTCATAGCGTTCTGAAACTTCGCTGTATTCTGTGCCATGTGCCAACTCCTTTGAAGTGTGCGATTACGTAGAAATTGACTAGCCGACCAATTAATAAAATGGACAAAATTTTTTAAGGTTCAGCAAGCCCTTGTAGCAAGGTATCAGTAATGGTATCCGCTATGTGCTCATGCGTATATTTCAAAGCCTCAGGATCGCGTAACACCTGACGACGCAATACGACACCTACAATACTACCAAAAAGCATCTGCGTATTTATCAGGACATCAGCACGGCGCAGTTCTCCTGATGCCATCTTCGCCTCTAAATATTGACTGAGGAATCCTAGACCACGTTGTATAGCAGCAGGTACAATCTGCGAAAAGTAAGGACTACTATTATTAAGTAGCTCCGGTACAATCACACGCACACAGGCAATGAAGTTCTCCGCTTCCACAACAGCCAGTATCTGTTTGATCAAAAAGCGAAAGAACTTGTCTGGTGGTAAAGTGAACACATGAGGTGGTAGTGTCGAGACCACTTTCAATGGCGTACGCTCTTCAATCACCACCATAAGCAGAGCATCTTTACTTTCAAAGTAGTGATAAATTAATCCAGGCGTGATACCGGCCTCTTGAGCGATATCTTTGTTTGTTGACCTGGCGAATCCTTTCTGTGAAAAAACCTGCATGGCAGCGTCAATAATCTGCTCTCGACGATCCTCTACAACCTTTGGTGTGCGTGCCATAGCGTTAAACCATTCCTAATACGGTGACTACTAAGCATTTATTAACCGACCAATTAATTCTAATTATACAGAAGGAATGTGAGAATGTCAAGGTGCGGGCCATACAAATCGTCCCCGTAGGGGTCTAATTCATTAGACCCTCGTAGCCCATCGCAAGCAAATGAGAGCGTTAACCCTATCGAGATAGAGAAACGCCAGCGTCAACGACGCACCGAGGCAATTGCTTCAGTAGAGGTAAAGCTAGACCTCATACGCCGCGCTATTTTTCGTGCTATCCTAAAAAAGACCCAGCAAGCAATAACAACACGTGACAACAGTAGATTTTATATGGCGAAATTCATTTTCCCCATACGGAAGCTCTACGCGTACCTGGGTCAGAAATGGGTTGATAGGGGATGGATGCTTCAACCCGACGACATCTTCTTCCTGACCGTCTCCGAGATCGAGACCATCATTGAAAACGGCATCTCGTCACAGCAGGACCTGCGCAATCGCCTGGCAAATCGGCGTATTGCCTATGAATACTGGTTGACGGTGGTTGCACCAGACGCAGTAGGGTCTGATGGTAAGCCCATTATTGAGGAGATGAAAGACACAAAGATGCTAACAGGTGTACCTGCCAGTAGTGGTCGTGTACGTGGCCGTGCACGTATTGTACAGGATGTGCGCGAGGCAATGCAGCTTACCTCCGGGGATATCCTGGTCACACAGGCCACCGACCCAGGCTGGACTCCTGTCTTCCCACTGGTAAGCGGTATTGTTCTTGAGATTGGGGGACAGCTTTCTCACGGAGCTATTGTTGCCAGAGAGTACGCTATTCCAGCGGTAGTCAACGTACAGGGTGCTCTACAGAACATTCGAGACGGACAGTTCATCACGGTCGATGGCACTAATGGACAGGTCTACCTGGAGTAGGGAATCATAAAAGGAGACCTCTTGTGGGCCTCCTTATTGTCTATGACACGAGATCGAGTGTTGGCACGTCGAGGACCCGTGCGAGCAGTCGTAGATGATAGGGTTGAGGGTCTTCGCGTCCATTTTCCAGGTGAGTGATAGTATCCCGACGGATGCCCGTTAAGTCGGCCAGTTGTCCAAGGCTAAGACCTTTTCGCTGACGCAGAACACGAAGCTTAGGAATGCCATGTGTAATGGCTAGCTGTTTCATCGTTTTATCCTCTCCTTTGAGGCATAGGCGAATTCTTGTCCAGCGACGCTGCTGGATAAGTGTCCGATGCACATGGAGTACATGGCAACAAACAGACCTTACAATGCAAGCATACCAGATGAAAGGTTACGTTGTCCAGTGCTAACTCACCAGGACAAGGCAATTGAAAAGTCATGAGCATGGCGACCCTTGCGGTCGCCATGCTCATGACTTTTCAATTCCTCTATTAGTTTACAGATCGGTGCGCATTAGGTGATGAGAAATCAGCACTAACGATTTTCATGGATGCACCACTAGGACCATCAGTATACACCACTTCGCCAGCAAAAGGCCAGCTAGTATCGTCAAGGTTGAGCATCACCTGGTCAATGCGTCCCCCCATATGCATAGCACGAGCATTAACGGGTTGCAAAGAATTGGCGACGCTTAGCAGAGCCCTCTGATCTATACCATCGCGCTGGTCACCCACGATCCAGAAGATTACATCGTTATGCTCATAAATGATCTCGCTGCGTCCTCCATAGAGCCAATCATGCGAAAAGTTATTGATACGCACCCATTGACCGTCAACATAGATTGCTTGAGCACGACCATCACTGTCGATTTGCACATAATGGGCAGCACCCAGTTGAACAACCTGGAGCACCTGCCCTTTCGGCTTAAATTCACAGACTGAGATTTGCCCCGTTCCATGTGAACTTACGCCAGGGTGAGCATATGCATAGTCGATTTCCATAACCGGACCGTCTGCCCAGTTTTGATCAACATCTTGATACATATGGACAGCGTGCAAGTCATAATTAGTAGGAACTGAAAGAGGCCAATACATCGGGAAGCGAAGTTGTTGCTGTGCTTCTAGCAGGCTGACATGTTTTGCTGAAGGAACAGGCAATCTATCGGCATCATAAAGCGGTGTTGACGAATGAACTACACGCGGGTAGCCTTGCGACTGCAGCACCCCCCCATGTTTACCAGAAAGCAAGATTGTCAGGCCAGAGGCGAAGGAAGGACCGGTTGCCACCATTGTAAGAAACATAAAGAGGAAGCAGGCTGCGAACAAAGCAACGAGTGAACGACGTAGCGAAGGTTTTCCGGCTACTGAGGCTAAAGCTGAGTGGGCAGGCTGAAACAGGCGACGCTTCAATTTCAACTGACGAAAAACACGCACACTGGTTTTATATTCCAACCCATGCTCAACAGGCTGCAAGCGTGGATCCTCCGCCTCTAATAAGGTCTGCACATAGTAAGGAGGTATCTCCTCTTCATCTAGGGAGAATAACGCATCCATCTCCTGGGCAAAGATCATATCTTCGTCGGTAAAATCCTCAGGCAGCCCCAACTCCTGTCTCACCAGCAAGGAAGAATCTAATCGTTGATTCTCTTGTTGTCTCTCAGATTCGCTCATACTCATGTGCATGCTCCTTGAGAACCTCGCGTAAGCTTTTCCGTGCTCGCCAGAGTCGTGTATCGACAGCATGACGGGTGAGGCCCGTCTTTGCTGCAAGTTCTTCCGTACTGGCGAACTTGAAGTAGCGTTGATAGATCAGATAGCGGTCAAGCTCAGGCAACGTCGCCAAGGCGAGACGCAGTTCTTCGCGTCTCTCACTCTGTTCCAGCAAATGCTCCATACTCGACTCTGGGTGCGGAGGAAGCGCGACGCGGTTGTCGCTCTCATATCCACCCCATCCAAAATTCTTTCGATTTCCCGTTCCGTCTGATGATGCCCACTGACGGCTCTCATCAGCCGATTGCATGTTGTGTATCTGACGACGACACAACTGACGACGACGATCTAAAGCAATATATTTAGCACGCATGGTAAGCCATGTACGTAACGTGCCTCTGCCAGGATCAAATGTGCTGATCTCTTGCCAGACTGCTACAAAGAGATCGTTGACACACTCTTCAGCATCCTGAGCAACGCCAATGCCATCCAGCACCAAACGGATAAAATAAAATACTTCTCGTGAATACCGGGAGATGAGTGTTTCCAATGCCTCTGAATCTCGCTCATGCAACCGTTGGGCGAGGTCATCATCTGACCAGTCTTGTCGTACCATTCTCACTCCTTACAGACACTAAATACTTCTCTTCACATGGTGTAAGTCATTAGGCCGCCCCTAGCTGTAGCATCTTGTGCAGCGACTCCACAAACTTGAAGAGAGATATTTAGCTGACCGGTGGGCACACTCGCCTCATTCACAGAGATATACGTCTTCTAGAACATATATCTCTCATAAATCAGGCTTCCTAATAACCTTGCTTCAAATAACGTAAAAAGTCAAGTGCTCAAGAGCTTTTTTATTTACCGTATATTAACATGTATTACATTGACTTACAATAATCTTTACAATTAACCTTCAATATCGGGCTCATGGCCTGAGCATCCCGCTTAGATGTTATAATAGTCTCGCTACTATTTTTAATCGAGGTGAATCTATGACATTTTCTATCGTAGCACGGGACATCCAAACTGGTGAGCTGGGCATTGCCGTTCAGTCGAAGTTCCTTGCAGTTGGCGCTGTAGTTCCCTGGGCAAAGGCCGGAGTTGGCGCAATCGCTACGCAATCGTGGGCAAACACCAGTTACGGTCCTCACGGCTTGAATCTACTGGCAAGTGGTCTCTCGGCACAAGAGACACTAGAGAGGCTTACAGCCGAAGATGAAGGGCGCTCCGACCGGCAGGTTGGCATCATCAACATCAGTGGCGAACCAGCCTGCTACACAGGTGAGAAGTGTTTTCCCTGGGCGGGGGGACATGTCGGCGAACACTGTACCTGTCAGGGCAATATTTTAGTAGGTGAGGATACCGTTCTCGCTATGGCACGCACGTTCGAGGAGACGACAGGGCTGCTCTGTGATCGCCTTGTCGCTGCTCTCGCTGCTGGACAGGCTGCTGGCGGCGATAGTCGTGGACAGCAATCAGCAGCTCTTCTCGTAGTCCGTGAGCATGGTGGCTACGGGGGCTTCAATGACCGCTTTATTGACCTACGTGTAGACGATTCCACATCGCCCATTGTCGAACTACAGCGTATTCTCCAACTCCACAAGCTCTACCTCTTCCCTACCGATCCCAGGGATATTCTCGCCATCGACTCGGCCTTGGCACGAGAGCTACAGACAATCTTGACGACAACCGGAGACTACCAAGGCACGAATAGTGGCACATATGACGATATGACACGAGACGCATTCCGCAAATTTAGTGGGCGTGAAAACCTTGAAGAACGCTGGTTTGAGGATGCACGCATCGACCGTACTGTGTTAGAGTTCATGCGCGAGAAAGCCAAACAGTAGCGAGACCTCTCGTAGGTCTCCTCCCATCCACAAAAAACTCAACAGTAGCGAGACCTCTCGTAGGTCTCCAATAGAGGTCTCCATGCTAGGCAGTAATAGGCAAAAACACCGTCTCCGTCGCTACATTGGAACGATAGAGCAAGTGGAGTCCTTTGATTGCGCCAGCAGGTACCTGGAAAACAATGGTACCACTACGAGAGCTATTTGAGGCAATCGAACCAAAAAAGCTACTCGTGGTAGTCGCGGGCAGTCCAAATGCGTCACCCTCGGACCCAAGCAACGAAAAGTAGCTTGACTCGTTCATAATCACCTTTCCGCTTGTATTCTTAAGCATTATTTTCAGGCTAACTGCTACCAAATTTGCATCTGCTCCAGCACCTTTGCTCACATCATTGATTATCAGTGTTCGATCAGCAAAAACCACCTGCTGACTATGTGTCCCACCACCAGGTACGGGAGTCGGCGAGAGAATAACAATTGGACCGACGCCGGGTGTCCCTGGAACAGAGGTTGGAATAACAGGTGT
>JAABUQ010002035.1_pt1 | contig 41162 bp, 48 predicted proteins | sample 5560001 | NCBI WGS metagenome assembly JAABUQ01 (sample SAMN10711888, study PRJNA513371) | rock metagenome | isolation source: Antarctica rocks | place: Antarctica: Victoria Land, Finger Mt nord | collected 2015-12-18
GCGCTCCAGAGCCGGGCTCTTGAGCTGCTTGGCGTTCCCTCGCTACGTGTCCAGTAGGCGGCCGAGCCAAATCTCAAAAGATGCAGAAAATCCAGCGGCTTTTTTATTCCTCAACCACAAACTTCGGTCTAGGCCCAAGCGCAGGCACACCGCGCCCGATCAGCCGGTCCTCGCGGCCAGCGATCGGGTGATGGCGTCGACCCTTTCCACAAGCGCCGGATCAAGCGCGCGCCGGTTGGGGCGGACTGCCGCCCGGTCTTTCACGTAGGCGCCGGTTGTCGCGGCCCAGTCCGGGGCCAAGGCAACGTGGAGCGGCGTGTCCGCCCCTTGCTTCTCCGAACGCAGGAACGGCGCCATCAGCCGCCAGGCGACGCCGATCGAGCCGGGCTCCCGTATCAGGCCGGTGGCGACCGCGCCGGGATGAACCACGTTCGCGACCACACCGCTGCCCCGCAAGCGCTCCGCGCGCGCGAAGGTCGCCATCATCATGGCGAGCTTGGACCGGCCGTAGGCGCGCACCATCCCCCAGCGTCGGGTGAGTTCCAGATCCTCCGGGTCGATCCTGGCGCGGTCCGAGGTTGAGGAACCCACATTGACGATGCGTGACGGTGCGCCGGCCCGCAGCGCGCCTTCCACGGCGTCGGTCAACACGAAGGGGGCGAGATGATTGACCGCCAGCACCGTCTCGTGGCCTTCCGCTGTTAGCAGGCGGCGCGCGGCGAACATGCCGGCGTTGTTGACGAGCAGGCCGAGCCGGGGGTGCTCCGCCGCGATCTCCTCCCCGACGCGCCGCGCGGCGTGGAGCGAGGTCAGGTCGGCCAGCCTGATTTCCGCGCTGCAAGCAGGCGCGTGCTGCGCGAGCCAGGCGGTGGCGGCTTCACCCCGCCCCGGATCCCGGCAGACCAGCACCACATGATGGCCGGCGCGCGCAAGCCCGAGGGCGATCCAGCGCCCGATCCCGCCCGTCGCGCCCGTGACGACGGACACCTGCCGCCCTGTCTGACCCATGCGCGACGTCCTGAGTTCAGGCCCGGACAGGCGCGCGCGCGAGTCGCAGCAGCCGGATGCCGGTGATCAGCATCATCATCGCCACAAAGAAGGCGACGTTGACCAGGTTGTCCACGTAGTAGTCGTAACGATGGCCCCAAGCCGTGCCCATGAACCCCGCCGCCGCCAGCAGCGCCACCGCCAACCCGTTGACGACGGAGCTTGCCATTCCTGGATCGCCGACGCTCTGCAGTAGCAGCCCAAGCTTTCAGCAGGGTGGAGGCGATCTGCGTGACCATCTCCATCGTCAGGTCGGCGAGGGTGCCGGCGATGGCCGGCGCTAGTTTCACGCCCCGGCGCCGCAGCAAGCGGGACACGACGAACTCGCCGCCGATCTGGGCCACCGGCCTCCCGGTGACTGGTTTCAATTCTAACAATTTTACGACTTCTTGCACGCGCGCGGCATCGTCATCTATCCCGGCAAGCTGACCGCGCTGCCAAGCTTCCGTATCGGCTGCATCGGCGCGATCGGGCCGAACGACATACGCCGAGCGTTGGCGGAGGTCGACGCGTTCATGGCGGCTCGTGGTCGGACTCAGTCCGCCGCTTGAGCCGCGGCCGCCGACCCGGCGACCAACCGGCGGAAGCGTTGCGCCACTTCGTGCGGAGCGATTGTCGGCCGGCCGAGCTCCTTCAGCGAGCCTGGGCGGATGCGGGCGTGGAGCAGCACCGGCCCGTCGGCCGCTCCTTGTGATAGGCCAGCACCTCCGGATCGCTCGCCGGGGGTGCGGGGACGCATGCTGAGGTCAAGAGAACCGCCGCGGTCAGGCCTGTGCAGATCAGCGTGGACCGACGCATCAACCGAACTCCGTTCGCACATTCGGGCGAACGCGCTCGCCAAGACCGAGTGGCCGAACCGTGCTACCGGCAATTCGGCAAGAGTTCCATAGGCACTCTCCCGTTCATGTCGCCTTCGGCAAGAACGGCAATTCCTCGCAGGCCCGGCCCGGGGTTGCGGCCCGCGGATGAACGGGCAAAGAGAGTGCGCGTTCCACACTGGGATCAGCGAGTCGGCCTGCGGCAATGGCCGCGGCCAGATGGAGGCGACGTGAGCTTGATGCGATGGATGCGACCGTCATGCCTTGCGCTGGCGGGTCTGGCGACGCTGCTGCAGGGCTGCCAACAGCCGCCGGCGCGGCCGGCCAGCACAACGCGCCTTTACGCGACCGACCAGGCAGGCGGCGCCAAGAGCTGCACCGTGTCACCGGTGGTGGCGCCGGCCCCGGGTAAGGAAACCGCGGTGACGATGACGGTCGGCAATGATGGCGGCTGGTGCGCGATCACCGTCGCCAACGATGGCCACCCTTACGCCGCCCAGCTGCTCACCGCACGTCCGGCGCATGGTCACGTGTTCTACCATCCGGTCGGGGACGCAACGCGGATCGACTACACGCCGAACGCCGGTTACGGCGGAAGCGACAGCTTCACCGTCCGGCTTCTTCCGGGCGAGGGCCTGATTCGTGCTACGGTCTCCGTGACCAAGGCGGGGTGATCGGGTCGCCGCCCGCCCCGCAGGCCTTACCGCCGTTTCGCCCTGTGCGCCGAGACGGTCCGCACCCGCGCCGCGGTGGAACTCGGTGCGGTGGTGCAAGCACCGAGCTGCTGGGGAATGAGATCCTTGCCGGCCGCGTATTCCGGCAGATCATTCCCGCTCCGCAGAGCCATCACCTCGCTGAACAGCGCGGTCGTGCGCGGGCAGAAATCGCTGCCCTGGTGCACGCCGTCCTGCGACTGCGCGTTGGCGAGGTTGGTCACGTAGGCATCCTGCTCACGCTGGGCACTGCGCCCATACGCGCGCTTGAAATAGGCCGCGAAGGCGTGCTCGTTGGCGCCTAGTTCCGGTTTGTATTTGTTGACGAACGCGTTGTACGCACTGTCGGCGTCCGGGCAACCGGTCGCGAGCACCATGAGCGAACTCTTAAGGGCCTCGACGTCAAACGCGGTGGCGTCGGGCGAAGCAGCACATTGCTGGGCTTGCGCGTAGGGAGCCGCTAAAAGACCGGCGACGACTAGGGTGCAACACGTGCGGCGCATGACGGGCTCCGTTGAACAGGCTGGATCGCACCCGCAGCATGCTCGGCGCGGGCAGGGTTCCCTACCATTTCGGACAGCGGATGGGAATACGAAATCGCAACTTTACCAAGCGTTAATCGCCTGTCGCTCGACCGGAGTCTCAGCCGGCGGTCTCCGGCAGCAAGTGCCTGGCCTCAAGCGGAGCGGCATCGATCTCCGTCAGCAGGCGCCACGCGCCACCGGCTAAGATCTCGCTCGGCCTGAACCGCGCCTTGTAGGCCATCTTGCGGCTGCCGGGCACCCAGTAGCCGAGATAGACGTAGGGTAGACCCAGCACACGCGCGCGCTCGATCAGCCACAGGATCGCGAAGGTGCCGAGCGAACGCCGCTCCAACCCGGGTGCGAAGAAGCTATAAACCGCGGAAAGTCCGTCGCCCAGCTTGTCCGTCAAACAGGCTCCGACGAGGCGGTCGTCGGGGTCGCGGAACTCCACGACGAACGTCTCGATCGGCGTGTCCTCGACCATGGCGCGATAATCGTAGAAGCTCATCGTCGCCATGTCGCCCTGGCCGTGGCGCGCCTGCTGATAGCGCTGGAACAGCAGGAACTGCTCCGCGGTGGCGCGCGGCGGCACGTCGAACCCTTCGAGTTGCGCATTAGCCCGCGCGATGCGGCGCAGTGTCCGGCCGGGCTCGAACGTCGCGGTCGGAATGCGGATCGGCACGCAGGCTTGGCAATTCGGGCAAACCGGGGCGTAGGCGATGTTGTGACTGCGGCGGAACCCCGCGCGCGACAGCTGATCGTGCAGCGCCTCCGAATCGGGGCCGGTGATCTCGGTCACGACTTTCCGCTCCGTCTGCCCCGCCACATAGGGACAGGGCAGGGGGGCGGTCGTGTAGAAGAACTGCGGGCGGCGAAGCGACCTGTAGGTCATGCGTGGGGAGGCATGTTCCAGGAGACCGGCGGCGCGGTCAACGCCTGCGCGCGCACCGCGAGCAGCCCGCTTAGAACATCATGCAGGGTTCGATGCCGATCGGTCACCAGGGCAAGTAGCAGCAGCAATCCGCTCGTCGCAAGCGTGAGGTAGTAAAGCAGGGTGGACGCGAGGGCCTGCAGCGGCGTCGGCCGCCCCAGATCCGCATCGCGCAGCACCCGCAACCCGCACAGCGCCTGCCCCGGAGTGGCTGCCATGCCGGCAAGGAAGAAAAAATGGTAGCAGAACGGGACCAGCCACAGCAGCCCGAGCAGCGGCATGCCCAACCCGAGCGTCATCAGCCCGAACGTGAACAAAACGACCCAGCCGGCCGTGATGAGGCACGCGATCAGGCAAAGATCGACGAGCCAGGCGAGGCAGCGGCGCCCCAGCACGCCACTGGTCAGCGACGGGTCCGGGGTGGCTGCCAAGCCGGGACGGGAGAAAGCATTGCTGTAGCTCATGGTGTCAGCCTGAGGGTTGCAGTGACGCTGCCGGGCTGCGGCCCGAGAGACATGGTATCGCCGTCGCGCCAGCGCGTGAGGAAATTTCGCGACCCTCGCCCGAACGGAAAGCCGGACTGGCCGGGTGCCGCCATGAACAGGCTGCGGTCCAGATCGGCGAGGTCGTAAACTCCTCGGAACGAAGCTCCGTGGATGCCGTCGAAGCTCCCACTCTGCGGCGTGTCGCGGTCGAGCGTGCTGTCGTCGCCCGGGCTCGGGATTCGCGCGGTGGACAGCGGGCCGAGCAGCGGCAGCTGCCGCAGCATCGGATGGCCGAACACGGCTTGGTGCGCGTCGCCCCACCGCCAGGCGGCCGGATCGTCGCCGAACCGGGCGGCGAGTTCGGCCGTGCTCTGCGCCAGCGCGTCGCGCAGCAGCGGCGCGCAATCGCCGCCGCACCAATGCGCCCCGGCGGGCGAGAGCACGTACGCGACGAATTCCAACTCCGGTGCGACACCTCCCTGGGCGACTCCGGCGCGAGCAAGTACGAGGCTGTAGAAGCGGGCGAACCAGGCATTGAAGATCAGCGGCTGCGGCAGATCAGCCGCCATCGCGCCATTCCAATCGGCGAGCAGGGCGGCGACACGGGCGGCAATGCCATCGGGCGGTTTAACCGCTCGCAATGCCGGCAGGATTTGCCGCGCGAACGCGCTGCCGATATCGGTCTGCATGCGCGCGAAATCGGCCGTCGTGTGGCGGTCCGTCGCCGCCAGGAGCTCGCGGATGCGGCTCGCGCGCCAGTCGCCGAACCAGTCGCGGCCCATGAACACCGGGAAATCCGCCGGCGCCACCCGCTCGTTGGCGTTCGCCAGCATCCCGCTCGCCGGCGCGACGGAACGCGGCAGCTCCGCCCCGCTTGCCCAGCCGACCCAGTCATGCGCGCCGTCGGCGCCGGGGACGGGCGCGGCGCCGTCGCCCGAGCGACGGATCGGCACGCGACCGGTGACGTAGAGCGCGATGCGCTGCCGATCGGCCACGATCAGGTTCTGCACCGGCGCGCTGATCAGCGCCGCCGCCGCGCCGGCTTCGGCCACGTCGGCGGCGCGATTCAGGGCGAGCAGCCCCTCGGCCCCGGTGTCGCCCGGCTGAAGGTTGGCCATCGCCACCGCGAGCACCGGCCCGCCGCCGCCGAGATCGCTGATCACCGGTCCGTGGCGGGTCTCCCGCACGCGCAGCACCTCGTCCGGACGGCCGCGCACCCGGATGCGCTCCTCGCGCAGGGCGAACGGGCGCGGTCCGTCCGGCGTCGCATACTGGCCTTCACCCGCCGGCGTCTCGACGAACACATCCTGCGTGTCGGCGCCCGTCGTCGTGAAGCTCCAGGCCACCCGTCCGTTGTGGCCGAGCACCAGGAACGGCACGCCCGGCGCGGTCGCCCCGACCAGCACGCCCGCCGGCGTCTCGAGCCGAGCCAGATACCAGATACCCGGGAGGCTGAACTGAAGGTGCGGGTCGCCGGCCAGCAAGGGAGCCCCGGTGGCGGTGTGCCGGCCGTCGACCGCCCAGGCGTTGGACGCGCTGCCCGGCATGGTGAACGGCGCCGGAAACGCCGGCAGCAGGGCGGCAAGCTCGGTGGCCGCCTTGGCCCAGCGCAGGTCGAGGGCGGCGTGGGCGTCCGGGCGCCCGTCCTGCGGCTCCGGCGGCCAGAGCTCGTCGATCTGTCGCGGCGGGAGCTTGGCAGCGAGCGCGAGGCGGCCGAGCTCGGTCCGCCAGTTGCTCGAGAGCCACAGCCCCATCGTCTTGGCCCACAGCAGGCTGTCCACCGGCGCCCAGGGCTCGGGCGTGCCGAAGGCGAGGAACTCGGGGGCGCTGAACCGGCCGCGCGCGGCGATCCAGGCGTTCACCCCCCGGGCATAGGCGTCGAGCATGGCCCGCGTGCCCGCATCGAGGCTTTCGAGGTCGGCGAGCGCCCGGTTGCGCAGCCCGAGCACGCGCATCTGCCGGTCGATCGGCAGAGTGGCGGTCCCGGCGATCTCCGACAGCCGGCCGGACGCGGCGCGCCGCATGAGTTCCATCTGGAACATGCGGTCGCGGGCGTGGATGAAGCCGAGCGCGGTGGCGCCGTCGAGCGCGGAGGCCGCGTGGATGCGCGGCACGCCGTCCTGGTCGAAGCTGACCTCGACCGGCGCGGACAGCCCCGTGATCGCGAGCTGCTGCCGCTTCGCCGGCGCGCTCAGCCAAAGCAGCCCGGCGACGGTGGCTAGCGCCAGCATGACGAGCACGCCGAGGCCGGCGAGGGTGCGGCGGATCAGGCGGAGCGGGCGGCGCATGGCCGCGTCGAGACGTTCTGACCGATCCGCCTAACCGATCGGCGCGTCGTGCAGCCGCACGATCTCCCGGTTGTCTCCGAGGGAAGCGAAACGCGTGAGGATGAGTGGGTCGTGGCCCGGGATGATGTGATCGGGACCGTCGGCGAGGCGTTCCAAAGTCTCATAGCCGCGCAGCATGGCCGGCACGTCCACGACCACCGGGAACGGATTGCGCTGGCGGATGTTGGCCCAGAGATGCGTCGTGTCGCCGGCCAGCACCACCCAGCCGCGGGCGGTCGGGACGCGCATGCACATGATGCCCATCGTGTGGCCGCCGATGTGGTGCAAAGTGATCCCCGGCGCGATCTCGGCTTCTCCGGCGTGGAAACGCAGCCGGTCAGCGTAGAGCGCGCGGACCGCGCTGACCACGTCCTCGACGTCGAACGGGCGGCGCAGGTGGGGCATGCACATGCAGGCGCCGGTGCAGAAGCCCATCTCGGCCTCCTGCAGGTGGAACGTGGCGTCCGTGAAGTACTCCATCCCGCCGGCGTGGTCCCAATGCATGTGGGTGATCACCACGTCGGGCACGCGCGCGGGGTCGATGCCGGCGTTGCGCAGCGCCTCGGCCGGCGTGCAGAGCAGCTCGCGTCCGCGCCGGGCCGCCGAGGCCGGGGTGAATCCGGTGTCCATCACGATCGTGCGGCCCTGGCCGCGGATCGCGAACACCAGGAAGTCGAGCGGCTCGGGCGCCATGTGGTCGTCAGGCATGAGCAGGTTTTGCGCCTGGATGCGGGGTGCGAGGATGCCGTAGCGCAAGGCGAGCACCTCGTAGGTCGGCCCGGTCGTCCCGCTCATCTCGTGTCCTCCCAATCTGGTGTCAGTCAACCGCTTGCCGCTGCCCGGCGCAATCGGTACGGTCGACCCAGCTGTGGGAGGCACGGACATGGCGGAGCGCCCGGAATACCAGTCGGAGCTGTTCAAGAAGGGCCTCGAGACGCGCCGGGCCGTGCTGGGAGCCGAGTACGTCGACGCGTCGCTGGCCCGCGCCGACGATTTCATGGCGGCGTTCCAGAAGCTCACGACCGAGTACGCCTGGGGCGAGGTTTGGACGCGCCCCGGCCTCGACCGCAAGACGCGCAGCATGTTGAACCTCGCCATGCTCACGGCACTCAATCGGTCCGCCGAGCTGCGGCTGCACGTTCGCGGCGCGCTGACCAACGGGGTCACGCGGGACGAGATCAAGGAGATCCTGCTGCAGACCGGAATCTACTGCGGTATTCCGGCCTGCCTCGACGCGTTCAAGACCACTTCCGAGGTGTTCAAGGAGATCGACGCCGCGCCCAAGGCCGCCGAATAGCGGTGGCGACAAGCCAACCGTCGGGTTCGTCGGGGTCGGCGACATGGGCTGGCCGATGGCGGCCTGCCTGCATGCCGGCGGCTTCACGCTCAACGTCAACGACAGCCGGCGCGAGGTCGCCGACAATTTCGTGCAGCAGGTCGGCGGCTTCGCGCCCGCCAGCCTGCGCGAGCTGGACGAGCGATCGGACGTGCTGATCACCATGCTGCCGACCAGCGCGATCGTGCGTCACGTGCTGGCGAGCGGCGACGACACGCTGATGGCCGGGATGCGGCCCGGCACGGTGGTGATCGAGATGAGCTCGGGCGAGCCGACCGTCACCCAGGAGCTTGCCGAGAAGGTGCACGCCGTCGGCGGGCACATGATCGATGCGCCCGTCTCCGGCGGCGTGCCGCAAGCCCGCACCGGCGAGCTCGCCATCATGGTCGGCGGCGACGACGCGACCGTGGAGCGCGTGCTGCCGGTGCTGCCGGCGATGGGGGCGTTCGGTGCTGCGCACCGGGGCGTCGGCTCCGGCTAGGCGACGAAGGCGCTGAACAATCCGGTCAGCGCCGGCGGCTTCCTGATCGGGATCGAGGCGCTGCTGATCGGGCAGCGGTTCGGGCGCGAGACGGCGACGCCCTTCGCCGCGCTCTGCCGCGAGATGGCGGCCAGCGCGTCGGCGATGCTGGGGATGGACGCCGACCACACCGAGTTTGCCAAGCTGTCGGAGCGGCTGGCTGGCGAGACGCTCGGCGGCTGACGCCGGAGTGGCGGCAAGAAGTTGGGTGAGGACCGGATTTCGGCTACGCTGCCTTTCGGAGAAGGAGACCGCCATGTCCCTCGATGAGCGCGCCAGCGTGTGCACGTTCGACTGCCCCGATACCTGCAGCCTGACCGTCACCGTCGAGGACGAGCGCATCGTCAAGGTGCGCGGCTCGCACGCTGCGCCGTCCACCGACGGGGTGATCTGCAACAAGGTGGCGCAGGACACGGCGGCCTTCGTGCATGGCCCGGGCCGGCTGCTGCACCCGCTGCGGCGCACCGGGGCGAAGGGATCGGGTGCGTTCGAGCGCATTACCTGGGATGCCGCGCTTGACCTCGTGCACGCGCGCGTCACCGACGCGATCCATCGCTGGGGTGCCGAGGCAGTCGCGCCGCTGAACTACGCCGGACCGCACGGGATGCTTGCCGGCGATAGCATGTCGCTACGGTTCTTCAATCGGCTCGGCGCGACGCAACTCTATCGTCGCTCGCTCTGCGGCGGCGTACGGAGCGAGGCCTGGTCGGGCACCTACGGGGCGGTGCCCGGCTGCCCGCCCGAGTTCGCGGAGAACGCGGCGTTGAACGTCGTGTGGGGCAACAACGCGACGGTCGCCAACCTGCATCTCGTGCGCTGCATCCGCCGCGCGAAGCGCAAGGGCGGCCGCCTCGTCGTGGTCGATCCGCTGCGGACCAAGATCGCCGAGCAGGCGGACCTGCATGTGGCGCTCAGGCCCGGCACGGACGTCCTGCTCGGCTGGTCGCTCGCTGCCGAGTTGGAGCGCGTCGGCGCGCTCGATCGCCGGTTCATCGACGCCAACGTGCTCGGCGCGGAGGAATATCTCGCCCGTGCCCGCGAGTGGCCGGCGGCGCGCGCGGCGGAGGCCTGCGGCGTGCCCGAGGCGCAGATCCTCACCCTCGCGCGCTGGCTCGCCGACGCCGCGCCGCTGGTCGTCGCACCGGGCAACGGGCTCGAGCGCGGTCGCAACGGCGGCAGCGGCATCCGGGCCGCGATCGCGCTGCCGGCGCTGCTCGGCAAGTGGGGCAACGGCAGCGGGGTTGCCGTCGCCGCCGGCAACGCCTTCCCGCGCACCACGGCGAAATTGCAGCGGCCCGATCTCGCGCCGACGCCGGCGCGCACGCTCGACCTCGTCGATGTCGGGCGTCATCTCGTAGCGGACGATATCGACCCGCCGCTGCGCGCGCTGTTCATCTACAATCATAACCCCGTCGTCGTGCACCCGGACCAGAACCGGATGCGGCGCGGCCTGGCGCGCGAGGACGTGTTCACGCTCGGCATCGACCCGACGATGACCGAGAGCATGGCCTATTGCGACGTCGTGCTGCCCGCCGCCACGCATTTCGAATACGCCGACCTCTATGCGTCCTACGGCCATCACTGGCTGCAGCGGGCCGAGCCGGTGATCGCGCCGTTGGGCGAGTCGCTGCCGAACACCGAGATCTTCCGCCGCCTCGCCGGGCGGTTCGGCTTCGACGAGCCGTGCTTTCGCGCCACCGACGAGGAGCTGATGGACGAGGCGGTCGACCCCGCGAACCCCCGCCTCGGCGGCGTGCGCCCGAGCCGCATCCCGACGGATCGGGCGGTGCAGATGACCGGCGACGACGGTCGGCCGTTGGTGCTGTTCGAGAATCTCCGCCCGGCAACGCCTTCGGGCAAGATCGAGCTCGCGTCGCAGACCCTCGCGGACCGGTGGGGCGCGGACGCGCGCCTGCCGACCTGGCGGGAGCGGGCGGCGGACTATCCGCTGATGCTGATCTCGCCCGCGTCGGACAAGCGGATCTCCTCGACGCTCGGCGGCCTGCCGCCCTCGCGCGAGGCGCCCCCGATATTGATGCACCCGCTGGACGCGGCGGCGCGGGGGCTTGCCTCCGGCGCCACGGCGCGCGTGTGGAACGAGCTCGGCGAGGTCGTGCTTCGGCTGGTGGTGAGCGACGCGGTCCGCCCCGGCGTCGTCTCCAGCGAGAAAGGCGCCTGGCTCGCGACCAGCCAAACCGGCCAGACTATCTCGGCGCTCGCCTCGGCCGACCGGCGCGCCGATCTGGCCGGGGGCGCCTGCTTCAACGACACGCTGGTGGAGGTAGGGCCAGTCGTCGGCCATGAATCCCGCGGGGAACCCGAGAAGCTTGAAAGGAGCATCGCTTGACGCGCATTCCGCTGATGCAGGAGGACGATCCTGCGGTTCCCGACGACACCAGGGCGTTTCTGCTCGATGTCAAGCAGGGCCGGGGACGGGTGGTGAACATATACCGCGCCATGGCCAATCGCACGCCGGCCGCACGGGCGTTCTCGAAGCTGGCCAACACGGTGTATCGCGGCGAGACGACCCTCGAGCCGAAGCACGGGGAACTCGCGTATCTGACCGCCATCGTCGTCAACAACTGCTTCTATTGAATCCCGACTCATACGACGCTCGGTCGGAGTGTCGGCCTGTCGGAAGCTCAGATGAGGCACTTGATTGACGACCCGCTTCCCGACGGCGTTTACGACGACGCCGAAGCGGCGATCGTGCGTTACGCGCAGAAGGCGACCCGGATGGAGCCGATCGACGATGCTGCTTACGCGGCATTGGCGAAACACTTCACTACCGGCCAGATCATCGACATCTGCATGACCGTCGGACTGAGCAATATGGTCAACCGGTTTCACGCGACGTTCCTGACCGACGTCGATGCCGACACGATCGCCGATGCCGAAGCGGGCGACGTCATCGCCGGAAGTTGCCCGATCCCGCGGCCGAGAGCTTCCTCCGAGCCATCAACAACTGCTGCAGCCCTGTGAAGTATGAGGAGATCGGAGCGCATATCGTTTGACGATTCCGGCCGTTTTGTTATCCGACAAATCAGTGGGAACTGGCTTATCCTGGAGAGCCGCAGCCTGGCCCGTGTCCTACACTCTTAGAGCAGCGTTGCAGGCGCTTGCCCATCCGAAGGTGCGCGACTCATCCACGGTCTGCTCAACCAATGCGTGAGAGGGCTTCGCGACGTGTTGCATGAGTTCACGACCCTCCGCGTGTTCACCGATCGGTGAGTAGCGACATGTTGCTAACCATTCTGCCATCGGACACCAGCCGAGAGAGAACGAATTGGCCCGAAGCGGGTTAGGACATAGTGAGGGGGGCAGCGCTTGATGCTCTACGCCATATAGCCGTGTGCATTCTCGTCGTCGAAGATGAGTTCCTGATCCGGTTGATCGTGAGCGAGGAATTGGCCGATGCCGGCTTCCAGGTCCGCGAGGCCGAAAACGGCGACGTGGCGGCTGGCTTGATCGAGGCCGGCGCCGCCGATTTCTCCCTGCTGATAACCGATATACACATGCCGGGGCGCCTGAGCGGCGTCGATGTCGGCCGCCTCATGCGCATCCATCGTCCAACCGTTCCGATCATCTACACGACCGGCCGGCCGGACGCGCTCAATGTCGTCGGCCGGCTGGGCGTGAACGAGGCCTTCGTGCAGAAGCCATTTGCTCCGTCCGACCTCTTGGCGATCGCGCGGCGACTTCTTGAGAAGGCCAACCCGCCGACGCCGCTGCAATGACGCGCAAGCCTGCGGGCGGCACGCGCGCGCAACTTACCGTCGGGGGTTTGCCACGTTGTCGCTGCGTATCGGGATACCCGTTTGCTCAAAGCACACGCGGGCGAGCGCGGCGACGCCCTCGACGATCTCCTGCTTCGTCGCCAAGCCGAAACAGAGGCGAAGGTGCGAGCGCGACGCCTCGGCGTCGCACGCCCATTCCGGGCCGGGATTGAACGCGACGCCGGCGTCCGCGGCCGGCTTGACCAGCGTGCGCACGTCGACCGCATCGGGGAGCTTGATCCACAGGAAGATGCCGCCCTTCGGCTTCCACAGCTCCGCCGCCGTGCCGAACTCGCGTTCCACCGCCTCGACCATCGTGTCGAGCTTGCCCCGCAACGTGTCGGACAGCGCGCCGACATGGGCGTCGAAATGCTTCGAGAAATACTCGGCGATGACCATCTGCTCGATCGCCGCGGTGCCGCCGTCATTCTTGCAGGCGACCATGCGTGACAGCACCGGCCAGGGCGCCACGGCGTAGCCGACCCGCAGCGCGGGAGCGAGCGACTTCGAGAACGAGCCGATGTGAATGACGATCTCCGGATCGAGGCCGTACAGCGAGGGCGGGGTGTCCTCCCGGGACCACAGCAGGTCGGCGTAGCACTCGTCCTCGAACACGGGCACGCCATGCTCGCGCGCGAGGGCGAGCAGCGAGCGGCGCCGTTCAAGCGGCAGGATCGAGCCGGTGGGGTTCTGGATCGTCGGGATGGTGTAGATCAGCTTGGGCGTGGCGCCCTCGCGCGCGAGCCGGTCGAGCTGAGCCCCGAGCGCGTCGATGTCGATGCCGTCCGCGTCCAGCCTGGCTCCCGCCACGTTGGCGCCGAGCGCGCGGAAGCGGTTGATCGCGCCGGCATAGCAATACTCCTCCGCGATCACCGTATCGCCGGGCGCGACCAGCAGCCGGCTGACCAGATCGATGCCCTGGCCCGAGCCGGAGGTGATGAGCACGTCCTCCGGCGTGCAATCGATGCCGCGATGACGCGCGAGCTTGTCGCTCAGGAACCGGCGCAGCCCGGGATGCCCCTGCGGCCCTTGCGCCAGGTTGTACATCGCCAGGCTCGCACCTTCGCGGCGCAGCACCGTGGCCGCGGCATCCGCCAGCGCCTCGACCGGGATGCGCTCGGGGTCGTTGTGCCCACCCACGAAATTGTAGCGCGGAAAGCCGGTCCAGCGCGGCGCGGCGGCCGGCAGGCCGGGGACGAAACGCCGGGTCAGGTCGAAGGCGGTCTGGCTCATTGCATTCCTCTCAGAGGCTCTGGACCCAGGGCTCCGGCACCAGCGCGTAACCGGCGCCGTGCCGCGCGAGCCGGGCAAAGCCGGGGAAGTGCACGTGCATCCCGGCGAACAGCAGCCGCTCGGACGCCACCATGTCGAAAGTCCGCCGCCGCGTCTCGGCGGCCTGCGCCGGATCGATGTCGAAGGCCATCGTCACCTCGGGCCGGGGCACCTGGATTTCCGGCACGTGGACGATGTCGCCCCACACCAGCAGGCGGTCGTCACCCGAACTCACCATGTAGCCGGTATGGCCGGGCGTGTGCCCGGGCAGCGGCATGGCGGCGACGCCCGGGAACACCTCGCCCCCGGCGATCTGCCGGGTCCGGCTGCGATAGGGCGCCAGTTGCCGGCGCGCGGCCAGGAAGTTGCGCTCGCGCGACGGCTCGTCGGCCCGGCCATGGCGGCATCGTCATGCCAGAACGTGTACTCCGCCTCGTGCAGCACCAGTTCCGCCGCCGGAAACCATTGCCGTCCGGCATCGTCCGCCAGCCCGTTCGAGTGGTCGGGATGCACGTGGGTCAGGATCACGGTGTCGATGTCGGCGTGGTCGATGCCGGCGGCGGCCAGGTTGGCCGGGAGCTTGCCGACCGCCGGTCCCATGCTGGTGCCGCACCCGGTGTCGATCAGGGCGGTGCGCCCGCCGGCGCGGATGATGAACGTGTTGACGGACGTGAAGCGCGGCAGCGGACGGAACGCCTCGGTCAGGTGTGTCTTCGCCTCTTCGAGCGTGATGTTCTGCAGCACTTCGAGGCTACCCTGCAGCACGCCGTCGCTGATCGCGGTGACAAGGATCTCGCCGATGCGGCGGTGATACACGCCCGGTATCTGCGCCAACTGCGTGATTGCCATCGATCGTCTCCCCTCCGTCGCGGCGAGTGAAGCAGAGAGCCGCCCGCGGCGAAAGACGGCGCATCTCGCGGCGCCCGGCTCGCTCCTCACGGCTTTGTGTCATCGCAACAAGATCGTTTCGCATCCGACGGTCACAGCCCGTCGTATTGCGAAGCAAATGACCAGATGCGATCAAGTAAAGAAGTGACATTGGTTGTGAAACCCCACAACCAAGGCGTGTTATTGCAAATGTTTTGGAGTAGAGATCCTCTGTGCACTTGACCGCGCGCCAGAAGTCAAAGACTTTCTGTTGAGAGTCACCGGCAAGAAGGAGCCAAAATGCCAGACGACCAGAAGATGCAAGAGCCGTTGCCATCGCAGCGGCTCGATCGGCGCGGTCTTTTCCGCACCGCGGGGCTCGGCGCAGGCGCGCTCGCCCTCGGTGCCGTCGCGACCGGCTTGACTGTCGGCGCGCATGAGGCGGAGGCATCGGCGGTGCCAGACGCCGACATCCTCAATTTCGCGCTCAACCTCGAATACCTCGAGGCGGAGTTCTATCTCCGCGCGGTCAACGGCACGGGCCTCGATGCGAGCGAAGTGACTGGGGTCGGCAACCAAGGCAGCGTCACCGGCGGCTACCAGGTTCAGTTCAGTACGCCTGACATCCAGCAATATGCGCAGGAGATCGCGCAAGACGAACACGCGCACGTCCTATTCCTGCGCGCCGCGCTCGCCGACGCCGCCGTCGCGGAACCGACCATCGATCTTGTCAACAGCTTCACCAACGCGGCGATCGCAGCGGGGCTAATCACCTCCGGAGAAACGTTCGATCCGTTCGCGAACGAGGAGAACTTCCTGCTCGGCGCGTTCATCTTCGAGGACGTGGGCGTGACCGCCTATCACGGCGCTGCGCCGCTGATCAAAAGCCGTGCCTACCTGCGCGCGGCTGCCGGCATCCTCGGCACCGAAGCCTATCATGCGTCCGAGATCCGTCTGCTCATTTTGCAGAAAGGCTTGGCGCAGGCGGCGAACGCAATCTCCGCGGCGCGCGGGGCGCTGGGCGGAGGCAAGGACCAGGGCCCGATGCGCGGCGGCGTGGCGAACATCGTTCCGGCGGACAAGAACAGCCTCGTGTTCGCGCGCACCACCGACGAGGTGAAGAACATCGTCTACCTGGGCGGCGCGGCCAACAACAACGGCTTCTTCCCCAACCTGCTGAACGGCAACATCAGCTAGCGTGCGGCGGCACGGCGGCGGTCCTTTCGAGCGGCGCCGTGCCGTTGACGCTCCGGCTCCCCCGGGCTTGATCCAGCCACCGTCCGACCGTTATCTCAGCCGATAGCGCTCGCTGCGGCATCCGCCTGCGCGACGCTCATTCTGCCGAGGAGGCAAGCGGCGATGCCGGAGCTCCCCCACTACGCTCTGTACGCGATCCGTTACGCGACGCGCGAGGCGCGGCGTGCCGACCACTTCATCGGCGGCGACCCGCATGACGGGCCGATGCCGATGGACTACTTCGTTTGGGTCGCCGTCGCTCCCGAACGCAGCGTCGTCATTGATATCGGCTTCACCGCCGACGTCGCGGCAAGGCGCAAGCGGAACTTCCTGCGCTGCCCAATCGACAGCCTCAAGCTGATCGGCGTCGATGCCGATACGGTGCGGGACGTGGTCCTCACCCACATGCATTACGATCACGTCGGCAATTTCGGACGCTTTCCGGTTGCGGAGTTTCATTTGCAGGAGCCGGAAATGCACTATGCGACCGGCCGTTACATGCTCTACGACCATTTTGCGCACGCCTTCGAGGTCGACGACGTGGTCGGCCTCGTGCGCCTCAACTTCGGCAAGCGGGTCCGCTTCCACCTGGGAGACGCGGAACTCGCGCCCGGCATCACGCTGCACGCCGCCTACGGCCATTCCGCGGGATTGCAGTTCGTCCGGGTCCACACCCCCAGGGGCTGGGTCGTGCTGGCCTCCGACGTGACCCACTTCTACGAGAACATGGAGACAGCGCGCCCGTTCACCACGGCGTTCCATATCGGCGGCATGCTGGAAGGCTTCGACAAGCTCCGTGCCGCCGCGCCCACACCGGCGCACATCGTCCCGGGACACGACCCGGAGGTGATGCGCCGCTATCGTGCGCCTAAACCGGAGCTGGAGGGGATTGTCGTCCGGCTCGACCAGGCGCCGCTAGACGTGGCGATGTAGGAACTGTCCGAACGCCTGCAGGGTCGTGTCGGACACGTGGTGCTCGATGCCCTCCGCGTCCTGTTCCGCCGCCTCGCGCGGCACACCGACGGCGACCAGCAGGTCCACTACCACCCGGTGCCTAGTCCGCACGCGGGCAGCGAGGCTTTCCCCAGTTTCGGTGAGGAACACGCCGCGGTACGGCTTCGCTTCGGCCAAGCCCTCGCGCTTGAGCCGGGTGATGGACTTGATCGCCGTCGCGTGAGACACGCCGAGCCGGCGCGCGATATCGGTCGGGCGGGCCTCGCCGCCCGAGCCCAGCAGGTCGGAGATCAGCTCGACATAATCCTCGAGCAGCGCGGTGGATTGCGCCGTACGTGCCTTGCCGAACCGCTTCGCCTGCGTCGGTTCTGCCGGGAGGGCAGGGGACGTCTGGCGAGTGTGCGCGGGTGGGGCCGTCACGGCCTCTCCTTGCTCCTGCGATCGGCAGACCTTGGCCCGGCCGTCGAGTCCGATCAAGTCGGGGACCCGTCGAGGAACGGCACCGGCAGCCCGGCCGTCTGGATCAGGAGGACCAAGTTGAGCGCCAGCACCAACACCGCCGCAGCGACCGCAGCCCAGCGTGTCGTGCGTCCGAGCGCGAAGTCGCCCATCACGCTGCGGTCGGCGGTCAGCCGCAGCAACGCGATCATCGGGACCGGCAGCATCAGGCTCAGCACAACCTGACTGAGCACCAGCGCCTCGGTGGCGCCGACGCCCGCGGCGACCACAATCAACGCGGGTATCATCGTCAACACCCGCCGCAGCCAAAGCGGAATGCGGAAGCTCACGAAATCCTGCATGATCGTTTGCCCGGCCATAGTCCCGACCACCGAGCTCGAAAGGCCGGAAGCCAGGAGGGAGAGCATGAACAGGCCGGCCGCGCCGTAGCCCATCAGCGGCACGAGCGTGTGATAGGCGGTTTCGATGCTGGCGACGCCGGTATGGCCGGATCCATGGAACATCACCGCCGCCATCGCCATCATCGCCATGTTCACGAGTCCCGCCACGCCGAGGGCGATCAGCACCTCGCGGTTCGAGAAGGTCAGGATGCGCCGCCGCTCGGCGTCGTTGCGCGCGGGCATGCGATCCTGCATGAGGCTGGAATGAAGGTAGATGGCGTGCGGCATCACCGTCGCGCCGATGACGCCGACCGCCAGCGTCACGCTGTCTGGCCCGGCAAGCTGCGGCACCACGGCATGATACGCGAAGGCCGCCCAGTCGGGCGGGGCGATCATCAATTCCGCCACGTAGCTGAGGCCGATCACGGCAACGAAGCCGCCGATCAGCAGCTCCATCGGCCGGAACCCGCTTCGCTGCAGCATCAGCATCGCATAGGTAGCGACGAAGGTGACGAGCAGACTGGCCATCAGCGGCCAGCCGAACAGCAGCGAGAGCCCGATGGCAGCGCCGAGCGTCTCCCCGAGGTCGGTCGCCATCGCGGCCACTTCGCTCGCACCCCACATCGCGTAGACCAACGGGCGCGGGAAGCGCTGGCGGCAAAGCGTGGCCAGGCTGCGTCCGGTGACGATGCCGAGGCGGGCCGACAGGCTCTGGAACAGCATGGCGACGAGATTGGCGGCCACCACGACCCAGAGCAGCATGTAGCCGAACTGCGCGCCGCCCTGGATGTTGGTCGCGAAATTGCCGGGATCCATATAGGCGATCGAAGCGATCACCGCCGGTCCCGCAAACGGCAGCACCCCGCGCAGCCCGCGCCGGCGCCCGGCCAATGCCTCCTGTCCGGCCAGCACGGTGCGATCCGACAAGGACTGCCGCCGGGCGACTGCCTCGCTCATGCCGTCTCGACCGCCTCGTGAAGCCGCTCCCACATAACGTAGCCTCGTCTACAACGAGAGGCGATTATGGCTTCGCGGTGACTATTTTCAAGCCGCCGGCTGCTCTTCCGCAGCTCGGGTCACGACATCCAGACCGCGTCCGTGCCGCCTACTGGCGTTGACCCCGGCGCGCGGCCCGCTCGGGGCCGGGTTCGGCTCCATCGTGATCGGCATCGGGATGGGCATGGGAAGCATGGTGTTCATCGTCTCCATCCAGGCGGCGGTGCCCTGGGCCAGCGCGCCTCGGCCACCTGGTCGCCGACGGGTTGCACAACGCCTACTGGCTGACCCTGGGCTCCACCCCCGTCGCCCCGGCCTTGGCGCTGCTGATGCCGCGGATCAATCCGGCGCTCCAGGGCTGAGAGCGGCTTCGCGCTGCCGGATTTTTGCCCGGATCCGGGCTCTTCGACCCTTGATTTTTGCCCGGATCCGGGCTCTCCGACCCCTGACTATTGCCCGGATCCGGGCTCGTATTTGTGCGGGGTCGGTCTAGGACCTGCCCGGAATGTCTGCCGCGTCGTGCTCGGCGCCATGTCGGTGAGCTGGCCGATCGCCAGCCTCGCCGCCGCCCGGCTCATCTTGGAGGCGAGCGACTGCCGCGCTCGCAGATTTTTTCAGCGCCGTGCTGCCTGACCGACCAGGAGGGGCCACGACAGCGGCGCCGGTTCGACAATCCGTCGCATCCCTGCCCCGCTGCTGACGGCCGCGGATCGTTCCGCAGCCGATCAGGGCGGAAATGTTGCCTGTTTCGGCTGTTCACATAACACGACCGGGCGGATCGCTGCAGGCTGTTCAGCCCGTCCCGTCCCGCCGGTGGATCAGCCTCGCGGCGGTCGGAGCGAAATAGGAGAGGATGCCGCTGCAGCCGGCGCGCTTGAACGCGGTCAGCGCCTCGATCACCACGCGGTCGTGGTCGAGCCAGCCGTTGTTCACGGCGGCCATCAGCATCGCATATTCGCCGGACACCTGATACGCGAACGTCGGAACGCCGAACCGCTCGCGCACGCGGCGGATGATGTCGAGATAGGGCATCCCGGGCTTGACCATCACCATGTCCGCGCCCTCCTGCAGGTCCAGCTCGACTTCCCGGATCGCCTCGTCGGTGTTGGCCGGGTCCATCTGGTAGGTCATCTTGTCGCCCTTCAGCGACTTGGCCGAGCCCAGCGCGTCGCGGAACGGGCCGTAGAACGCGGACGCGTATTTGGCCGCGTAGCTCATGATCCGAGTGTGAATGCGGCCCTCGGCGTCGAGCGCCGCGCGGATCGCGCCGACGCGGCCGTCCATCATGTCGGAGGGGGCGATCACATCGATGCCAGCGCACGCCTGGTTGACGGCCTGGCGCGTGATGATGGTCAACGTCTCATCGTTGGCCACGTAGCCGTCACGGATCACGCCGTCATGGCCGTGATCGGTATACGGGTCGAGCGCGACGTCGCCGACCAGGCCGAGGCCCGGAAACTCTTGCTTGAGCAGGCGCGCCGATCGGCAGATCAGGTTTTCCGGGTTGGTCGACTCGGTGCCTTCGCCGTCTTTCTTCTCCGGCGGCGTCGCCGGAAACAGGGCGACGGCCGGAATGCCAAGACGCGCTTGCGGCGCCACGTGCCCGGCCAGCCGGTCGAGCGTGACGCGCTGCACGCCGGGCATGGAACCGACATCAGTGACGGCGCCGCGGCCCTCGATGACGAAAATCGGCCAGATAAGGTCATCGACCGACAGCCGATGCTCGGCGACGAGCCGGCGTGTCCAGGCGTCGTGCCGATTGCGCCGCAAGCGGGTGGCGGGAAAGCGGCCGACGTTCATGCCGACACTCCTACGTTGAACCTAGCGGACCATCGCACGAGGCAACGGCGGGCGGGAGAGCGGGGAAGATCGTAACGCGGAGTGGTCGGAGCGGCGGGATTCGAACCCACGACCCCCAGTCCCCCAGACTGATGCGCTACCAGGCTGCGCTACGCTCCGACCGCCTCGGTCGTGTAGCAGGCGCCTCGTAGCGCCGCAATTAGCGGAGCAACGCCCGAAGCATCTCCAACTCCCGCAAGGCTTCGAGCAGCAAGCGGCGCAGGTGTTCAACTTCGGAGTCGGTTCCCGGGCAGGACGCCGGGGAGAACGGAGGCGCCCCCGGTAGCGGGCGCGTTGGAAGCGGGCGTTCGAGCTCCGGCGGCACAGAACCGGTCGGCTCACTTAGCGCCGCGGCCTGCTCATCGGCTGCCGGCGGCGGGATGTCGTCGGCGAGCGTGCCGCCGCTCTCCCGGAGCAGGCGTTGCACGCCCTTGATCGTGTAACCCTGGATGTAGAGCAGGTCGGAAACCCGGCGCAGCAGCGAAATGTCCTCGGGCCTGTAGTAGCGCCGGCCTCCGCCGCGCTTCAGCGGTTTCACCTGCGAGAACTTGGTCTCCCAGAACCGCAGCACATGTTGTGGAATGTGAAGTTCGTCCGCTACCTCGCTGATAGTGCGAAAGGCATTGGGTGCCTTGCGAGGTTTGCCTCGCATGCCGCCTGAGGTATTGCCGCCACCGAAATCATCAGCTCCGTCAGTCGCAAGCTCGGCGCGCCCGCTCATTCGTCCTCGCCTTGTGTCGGCGAGACACCGTTCACGTGAGCTTTCAGCACATGGCTTGGACGGAAGACGAGCACGCGACGGGGCAGGATCGGCACCTCCTCGCCGGTCTTCGGATTGCGCCCGATCCGGCGACCTTTCTGCCGCACGGAAAACGTGCCGAACCCACTGATTTTAACAGGTTCACCGGCTTCCAGCGCCGAACTCATCCGCTCCAGTACGGTTTCCAGCAAGTCGGCGGAATCATTCCGCGATAGTCCGACCTGCGTGTAGATCGTCTCGGCTAGATGCGCGCGCGTGACGGTGTTCATCACGCCACGCTAGGCAGACAGTCATGCCTGCGTCAAGCAATCCCGCTACGGGATAATATCAAAGGATCAAATGCTTCGAGGGTTACATGCGCACGAGGGCGGAGCCCCAGGTGAGACCGCCGCCCAACGCCTCCATCAGGACCAGATCGCCGCGGCGAATACGGCCATCGGCCCGCGCGCACGCCAAAGCAAGCGGCACTGAAGCGGCAGAGGTGTTCGCGTGACGATCGACGGTCACCACCACCCGCTCCGGCGGCAATCCGAGCTTACGCCCGACCGCGTCGATGATGCGCAGGTTGGCTTGGTGCGGTACGAGCCAATCGATATCGGCGCCGGTCAGGCCGTTCGCCGACAGCGCTTCCTCGACGGCGCCGGCCAGGCGCGTGACGGCGTGGCGAAATACTTCGCGACCGTTCATCACCAGATGGCCCGGCCGGTTCGGTTGACCCACCGAGCCGTCGACATAAAGGATGTTGGCCAAACTACCTTGGGCATGCAGGTGAGTGGAAAGCACACCTTGCGTGCCGACTTCATCAGTCGAACCCGCTCGAAGAAACACCGCACCGGCTCCGTCGCCGAACAGGACACAGGTGGTGCGGTCTTCCCAGTTGAGGATGCGGGAGTAAACCTCACTGCCGATGACGAGCACGCCCGTTGCCTGTCCGGCGCGGATCATCGCGTCGGCAACCGAGACGGCGTAGATGAAGCCCGCGCACGCGGCCGATAGATCGAAGCCGAAGCCGCGGGTCACCCCGAGCGCCGCTTGGACGTGCAGCGCGGTCGCCGGAAAGGCTTGGTCCGGGGTCGCGGTGGCGAGAATGATGGCGTCGACATCCTCCGGGCCGGCCCCCGCGTCCACGAGCGCGGCGCGGCTCGCCTGGGTGCCCATGAAAGCGCAGGTCTCATGCTCGCCGGCGAAGTGGCGCTGCCTGATGCCCGTCCGCTCGCGGATCCACTCGTCACTGGTCTCAATGCGGCGCGCGAATTCGGCGTTCTCGACGACACGCTCAGGGAGGTAGGCGCCGACCCCGGCGAGGATGCTGCGGACCTGCATGGGCGTTCTAACGCGCGGTCGCCAGACGGGCGCTGTCGTCGGCGTCGCCGCGAACGCCCGCGGCACGCGCATCGCCGTCGTCCAGCTTCGCCATCCTGCCCAACCCCTCGCGGATCCGCTCGTTGAACCGGTGGACCACCATGTCCATCGCCACGTCGATCGCGTGGGCGAAGCCTTGCGGGTCGGTCCCGCCGTGCGACTTCACCACCACGCCATTGAGCCCCAGCATGACCGCCCCATTGTAGCGGCGCGGGTCGAGCCACTCGCGCAAGCGGTCTAGCCCAGGGCGAGCCAACAGGTAGGCGATCCGCGAAGCGAGGCTGCTGGTAAAGACCTGCCGCAGCAATTCGCCAATCAATTTCAGCGCACCCTCGGCGGTCTTGATCGCGACGTTGCCCGAGAACCCGTCGGCAACCACGACGTCCGTCGTTCCTGCGGCGATGTCGTGACCCTCGACGAAGCCGTGGAATTGCGGTGCGATATGGCTGTCCCGCAGGATGTCGGCCGCCTGACGCACGCGGTCGTCGCCCTTCAGCTCCTCGGATCCCACGTTCAGAAGGCCGATGCTGGGTGCGGTCAGGCCCAGCACGGTGCGTGCGAACACGTCGCCCATGACGGCGAACTCCACAAGATTTCTCGCGTCGCAATACACGTTGGCCCCGAGATCAAGCATGACGACGTCGCCTCGCGCCGAGGGGCCGATGGCTGCCATCGCCGGCCGGTCGATGCCGGGCAGCGTCTTGATGACGATCTTGGAAAGCGCGAGCAGAGCCCCCGTGTTGCCGGCCGAGACGATCCCGGCGGCCTCCCCGGCGGCAACCGCGTCGATTGCGACCCGCATCGAAGCGTTCCGCATCCGCAGCGCCGCGGTCGGCTTCATCGCATCTCCGATGACGTCCGGAGCGTGCCGCAGCGTGCACGCCTTGACCGCACGCTTATGTTTCCTGAGTAGGGGCTCGATGTGCGCTTCATCGCCGACCAGCAGGAAACGGGCTGCCGGATGACGCTCGGCGGCAATCGCCAAGCCTTCAACGACCATCCCGGGAGCCCGGTCGCCGCCCATGGCGTCGACGGCAAGCGTGAAGGGTTCTTTCAAGTGCGGCCGACCGGGGTACGTTTCCCCGACTCAGGCTCGGACGGCGCCTTTGAGCGGCTTTCCGGCGGCAACCACTTCCCGGCCGTTGTAGTGACCGCAATGGCTGCAGATGTGGTGCGGCCGGCGAAGCTCGCCGCAGTTCGGGCACTCAGCATGTGCCTCGATCGGCAGTGCCTGATGGCTGCGCCGCATGCCTCGACGCGACGGTGAGGTTTTCCTCTTGGGAACGGCCATGGGACTGCGCCCCTCCGATTGGCGTGACACCCTGACGTGAGGAACGCGAGGCCGGGCATCGCGAACGCCGAACGGGGGCAGTCACATTCTGGCAACAACGTGAGGGGCGGCGTCTAGCAGAGGGTTTGCCGACCTGCAAGGGACGTGGGCCCCGCGCAGAGACCCGGCCTGCATGGGATATGTCAGCCCGGAGCACGACGCATCGATGCCAGTGCGGAAAACGGGTTGAGGTCGCCGTCACCCTCCGCCGGCGTTTCCGGGAGCGTCGCGTTTTCCGCTCGAGGGAACGGGTCCAGCGCCAGGGCCAGTTGCTCGGCCGCTGCGTCGCCGAGATCGATTTTGTCGCCGACATACGGGATCTCGTCTGGCGACTCGGGATCCGGGTCATCGGTCTCGCTGCCTGCGGGGACGAAGCGGAGCGTGAACGCCTCGACGATCTCCGTCTCGAAATCCTCCAGACTAACCACGCAGGTCCGCGTTACGCGCGCCTGAAGCAGGGCATCCGCCTCGATGGTTGAGCCATCCGCCCGATGCAGTGCGAAGCGGCAGAGCAGGTTGGCCACGGCCGGTATCGCAAGTCGCGTCGTGAGCGCTTGGCACTCGCCGGGTGTCGCTTCCACAGTGACGGTCAGCCCGACTGGGCCGATCCGTTCAAGCGGCACCGGCCGATGCAGTTCCACCGTCATCGCGCGGCCACCGACGCCGGCAGGAAATCCGCGTGACCGGCCGCGAATCGGTCGAGCGTTTGCGTTGCAAGATGTCCGTCTTGTGCGAGGGCGAGTCGCGCGAGCGACATGGCCGCGCCGGACGGGCCGTCGCTGCCCCGCCAGACGTTGCGGGCAATGGCGGCAGCGAGTGCGGCACGATCATCGACGGAAAGCGCCGCCTCGTAGGCCTGGGCGCGGCCGTGGAACGCTTCCCACATTGCTTTCACCCGCTTGCCCACCGAAAGATCGCTGACGCCCATCTCCCTCAGATTGACGTCCATATCACTGAACATGGCGTCAAACACCGCCTGGGCGAGCTCCGGGCCGGGCTCCGGCAGCACGCGCAGGCGCCGGATCAGCAGGAAGGCGTGCAGCCCGACGACATCGAACCTGCCGTCCAGCGTATCGGGGACCCCGAGCCGCTCGTACAAATAGGGGTCGCGCGCCGCGGCAACGACGTTGCCATACAGGCCGAACCCGGCGCGGTCGTGCGACCGGCGGCCGAAGAGCCCGAAAAACCCCATGCGCGTGCGACGCTCCCGAATTGGTCACGGTTGGCCCGCCGCGATTGACAGACTCAGGCCGCCATGACACCCGATCTCAGATAGCGCACGGGCACCGCGGGTCAACGCAGGACATTGCGATGCCTAGAGAGAGAGCGGGAACACATCGCGTGCAGACTCAATTCACCAGCCTGTTTCTCGGTCGCAGCCTGCGCCGCGCGCTCGGGCGTGCCTGCGTGCTGGGGATGCTGGCAGGGTGCAGCTGGTTCGAGACGCCGCCGCAGGTGCGTGGCAACAGGGTAGACGCGGAGCTGCTCCAGGAGCTGACGCCGGGCACTTCGACGCGCGCCGATGTCACCTCGCTGCTTGGCTCGCCGACCGCCAAGGCTACGTTCGACGACAATCAATGGATCTATATCGGCGCGCTGACCCGCCCGCAGGTCGCTCGCACGCAAGGCGTGATCAGTCAGGATGTCGTGCTGCTGACGTTCACCGGTCAGGGTGTGTTGCAAGGCGTCAAGCGGCTCGACAAGAAGGATGCGATGCCGGTCGCCGTCGTGGCGCGGGCGACGCCATCGCCGGGCAGCGAGGCCTCCATGCTGCAGCAGTTGCTGGGCAATGTGGGTCGGTTCAATCCCGGTGGCCTGGGAGGGGGCGTCGGCGGCTTGGGGGGGAGTTCGAGCTCTGCTCCGAGCGGTGCCGCGCCGGCAGGGAATGCGCGCACCGGCAGTCAGTACTGAGGTCAGCCGGGCGCGGCGGCGAGCCGGGTCCTCGCCGACAGGTGCCAGAGCACGATCCCGGTCGCGATGATCACGGGCGGCACGATGGTGAAATTGAGCGCCACCCAGCCGGCTTCGGCGTGAACCGCGCCGGAAGCGAACGCGGTGCAAGCGACAGTGCCGAACACCAGGAAATCGTTGGTCGCCTGCACCTTCACCCGCTCGTGCGGCTCGTAGACGGTCGTGAGCAGGGCGGTGGCGCCCACGAACATGAAATTCCAGCCGACGCCGAGCAGCGCGAGCGCGAGGAAGAAGGTGAGGTACAGCGGCCCCATCGCCCAGTTCACGGCGGCGCAGCCGAGGGTGAGGACGGCCCCCGCCAGGATCACCTGATGCGCGCCGAGACGCTGGATCAGGCGGCCGGTGATGAAGCCGGGCAGGAACATGCTGATCGAATGCGCGCGGATCACGTCGGCGCTCGCGTTCACCCCGAAGCCGCAGAGCATCATCTCGAGCGGGGTCGAAGCCATCACCAGGTTCATCGTCCCGTAAGCCACCATGCCGGCTATGACGGCGGCGACGAAGGTCGGCCGGGCCAGGATGGCGCGAAAGCTCACCGGGACGAAGTCGCGCCGCGGCGCCGGTGGCAGCCGCACCGCGGTCAGCAGCAGCGCCGTCAGCACCGGCAGGATCGTCAGGGTGAAATAGGTGCCGAGGAAGGTCAGCGGCGGCAGCAGCCCGTTGGTGCGCTTGACGATCTCCGGCCCGATGATGGCCGCGACCACGCCGCCCGCCATGACGAGCGCGATCGCCCGGGGACGCGACTCCGGCGCGGCGACCTCGGCGGCGGCGAAGCGCAGGTGCTGGGAGATGCCGAAGCCGAGGCCGCCGGGGATCGCGCCGAGGCAGTAGATGACGAAGCTGCCGGCATAGACGCCGTAGGCGAAGGTGAGGCTGCCGCAAAGGGCGGCGGCGCAGCCCAGGAAAAAGCCGGGCTTGCGGCCGAGCCGGGAGAAGATGATGCCGGCGGGGATGGACGCGGCCATCGTCGCGGCCATCTGGATCGCCATCGGCAAGGTGTTCAGCGCCTTGTCGACCGCGAGCGAATGGCCGACCAGCGAAGCCATCACGACCTGGCCCGACATGATGGCGTTCATCAGCGCCTGACAGCAGAACAGGAGCCAGACGTTGCGGTTCATGCGTTCCCCCTGCGTCCGGCTGTTCGCCGCCGGTACGCGGTCAGAAATGAGTCCAGCCGCCGACCGGAAACGTCAGTTCCGCCCCGCTGGCATCCTGCACAAAGACACGCGGCGGTCCCTCGCGGAAGCGGCCAATCCGGGTGACTGGTATGCCGGCCGGCTCGGCGGCGTGTCGCAAGGCCGCCTCCCGGGCCGGCGGCACGGCAAGCAGCAACTCGTAATCGTCGCCCCCGGTGAGGCATGTGGCAAGCCATCCGGGTCCGGCTGCGCGCGCCGCTTCCGATAGCGGGACGAGGTCGGCGCCGATCTCGGCCGTCAGTCCTCCGGCATGGCAGAGGTGGCCAAGATCCTGTACGAGCCCGTCCGAGATATCCATGCCGGCCGAGGCCACGCCGGCGAGCGGCCAGCCGAGCCGCGGTTCTGGAAGCCGGTAGCGGCCGAGCAGATGGCCGGACGTGTCGGCGAGCCGCCCTTGCGCGACGGCCAGCCCGAGCGCGCCGTCACCGATCGTCCCGGTGACCCAAACGCCGTCGCCCGGCTGCGCGCCACGTCGCCGGACCATCGCGCCGGGCGCGACATGGCCGATGGCGGTGAGCGAGAGCGAGACCGGTCCTGCCGTCGAGGTGGTGTCGCCACCGAGCAGAGCGATGTCGAATTGCCGCTGATCCTCGGCCAGTCCGGCAGCGAAGGCCGCGAACCAGTCGTCCGGCGTGGCGCGGGGCACCGAGACGGTGAGCAAGTAGCCGAGCGGCGTTGCCCCCTTCGCGGCGAGGTCGGAGAGGTTCACGCGCAGCAGCTTGCGGGCGACGAGGTCCGGCGGGTCGTCGGGTAGAAAGTGGACGCCCGCAACCATTGCATCGACGGTCAGCACGAGTTCGCGCCCTCGTGGCGGCGCGAGCAGCGCGGCATCGTCCGAAAGCTCGAGGGCGGCTGGTCCGGCGAGCGGTCGGAAATGCCGCCCGATGCGGGCGAATTCCTCGGGCAATTGCTCGGTGGACACCGGGACCTAACTGCTCAGTGCACGAACATCTTGCCGAAAATACCGACCTGGAAAGCGAGGACGAAGCCCATCATGCACTTCATCACGCTCATGCCGGACTTGAGCGAAGATACGTCTTGGTCGCGTTTGCTCAGTGCGGTCGCAGCCTTGAGCGCCTTCTCTTCCGGCGCGTCAATCGACCGAAACGCCTCGAATACCTCGCTTTGCATCGTGCTCACGACCTGATCATAGCCTTCGGCCGGACTATTGCACGAACTCGCTCGGCCGCAGCAGGCGGGCCAGGCGGTCGAGCACGCCGTTGGCCATGCGCGGCTCTTCGCCGGTGAAGAAGCCGTGCGCCACGTCGAGATACTCGTTGATCACCACTTTCGCCGGCGGGCCGTCCGACATGCCGAGTTCGGCGGCGCCCGCACGCATCAGCGCGCGCAGCACCGGGTCGATGCGGGCCAGCGGCCACTCCTCTGGCAGCGACTCGGCCAGCATTCGGTCGGTCGTGTCCTGCTGCGCGACCGCGGCGCGGACGATGCGGGCGAACAGCTTCACCTCGGCATCCGGCGCGCGGCCTTCCTCGAAGCCGCCCCTGCCGGGCAGCTCGCCCAGGCGGTGGCGCACGAACTGGTCGATGACTTTCTCCGGACTGTCCTGCGCCTGCTCGCTTTGGAAGAGCGCCTGCACCGCGGCAACGCGCGATGCGGTGCGGGGGCGGCCTTGCGGAGCCGGACGTCGGCCCATCAGGCCGCGCCGAGACGGCGGGCGGCGGCGACCTGAAGCAGCGCGGCAACTGCAGCTTCGGCCCCCTTGTTGAACCCGTCGAGCCGCGAGCGGGCGACCGCCTGATCGAGGCTGTCCACCGTCAACAGGCCGGAGCCGAGTGCCAGGCCGAACTGCAACGCGACCTGCATCAATCCGTACATTGTTGTCTGGCAGATGAAATCGTAGTGGTCCGTCTCGCCTCGCACGACGCAGCCGAGGGCGACGTAGCCGTCGAATCGCGCGTGCCCGCGCGTCGCGATCCTGATCGCCTGCGGCAGCTCGAAGGCGCCCGCCACATCGACAACCTCGTATGGCGCCGCAGCCTCGTCCAGGATGCGCCGCGCTCCCCACAGCAGGCCGTCGCCGACTTCCCGGTAATAGGGAGCCTGTACGACCAGCATGTTAGGCGGTGATCCTTGAACGGCGGGAGCCTTCGGTAGCGGCGCGTCCTCCGTGCTCATCCGATCAGCCTCACCCGTGCGTCCCGTCCCGGTCAGGGTCCAGGATCGGCCGCTGGTCGACGATGTTCAAGCCGTAGCCTTCCAGTCCGATGATGGTGCGTCGCTTGGTGTTCGACAGCAGCACCATGTCCTTGACGCCAAGATCGAGCAGGATCTGCGCCCCGATGCCGTAGTCGCGCAACGGCTGCGGACGGCGCGGCCCGTTGAGGTTGCGCACCCGCTCGGAGAGCGCGGTCGCCCGATGCTCGCGGATGAGCACGACGGCACCCCGACCTTCCTGCGCGATCAGCCGCATGGCGCCATGCAGCGAGATCCAGTTGGCGCCGCCGGTCATGTCGTCGAGCAGGTCGATGGCGTGCATCCGCACCATCGGCGGCCCGCCGACCGCAACGTCGCCCTTCACCAGCGCGATGTGCTCCTGGTACTCGACCGTGTTGACGTAGACCAGGACGCGCCACTCGCCCCCGGCGACGTGCTCGATCGTGCCTTCCTCGATGCGGCGGACCAGGCGCTCGGTGCGGCGACGATGGCCGATCAGGTCGGCGATGGTCCCGAGCTTGAGATTGTGATGCTGCGCGAAGGCGACGAGGTCGGGCAGGCGGGCCATCGTTCCGTCGTCATTCATGATCTCGCAGATGACGCCGGCCGGTACGAGCCCGGCCATGCGGGCGAGATCGACCGCCGCCTCCGTGTGCCCGGCCCGGATCAAGGTGCCACCCTCGCGCGCGACCAGCGGAAAGACATGCCCCGGGGTCACGATCTCATCGCGGCCGCATTCCGGGTTGATGGCCACGGCGACCGTGTGCGCCCGGTCGGCCGCCGAAATGCCGGTGGTCACACCCTCGCGCGCCTCGATCGATACGGTGAACGCGGTCTGGTGCCGGGTGCCGTTCGACCGGCTCATCAGCGACAGGCCGAGCTGCTCGACCCGATGCCGGGTCATCGCGAGGCAGATCAGGCCGCGCGCGTGGCGGGCCATGAAGTTGATCGCGTCGGGTGTCGCGAACTGCGCCGGGATGACGAGATCGCCTTCGTTCTCGCGATCCTCGTCGTCGACCAGGATGAACATGCGCCCGTTGCGCGCCTCCTCTATCAGGTCGGCGGCGCTGGAGAGGTAGTCGGAGAGATTGGCGGTCTTCAGGCCGGTGCTCATGCGTACTCCGACAATCGTGCGACGTAGCGGGCAAGCGTGTCGATTTCGATGTTCACGCCGTCGCCGGGCGCGAGCGCCCCGAACGTGGTGACGGACGCCGTATGCGGGATCACGTTCACGCCGAAGCTCGAACCCTGCACGTCGTTGACGGTGAGCGATACGCCGTCGATCGCAACGCTGCCTTTCGGCGCGATGTAGCGCGCCAGTTCGTCGGGAGCACGGAAGCGCCAGCGGATCGACGCGTTCTCCGGGATGGCGGCGATGGCCTCGCCCAAGCCGTCCACGTGGCCCGACACGAGATGGCCGCCGAGTTCGTCGCCGAGGCGGAGCGAGCGTTCGAGGTTCACCTTGGAGCCGATCTCCCACCGCCCGAGCTTGGTCCGCGAGAGCGTCTCCGCCGAGGCGTCGACAGCGAACCAATCCGGACCGACCTCGACCGCCGTGAGGCAGCAGCCGGAGCAGGCGATGGAAGCGCCGATCGCGATGGAGGCCGTGTCGGGCCAGGGTGCCGCGATCACGAGCCGCATGTCGCGACCGGCCCCCAGCGGGGCGATCTCGCGGATAGTGCCGAGGGCGGTGATGATCCCGGTGAACATTCAATCGGCCCTATCCAGCAACGTGAGCACGTCGTCGCCGACCGATCCGGTCGAACGGCGGACGAAGCGAGGCATCGTGGCGAGCGCTTCCACCCCGAACGCCTGGGCCGCCGGCCAACCGTCCGCGCCCATGATTGTCGGCGCGTGGAACCAGGCAATCCGATCCACAAGATCGTCCCGAAGCAGTGCCGCCGCAAGCTGTCCGCCACCCTCGACCATCAATCGATTGATGCCGGCCGCGCCCAGAGCGGCCAGCGCCATGCCGAGATCAACCCCCAGCGAGCTGCCGCCGACCGCGAACAGTTGCGCACCCACGCCGACAAGCGCGCGGCAACGCTCGGCGTCGGCGCCGGTCCGGTGCAGGAACCAGGTCGGCGTTTCCCCGGCGGTCGCGACCAGACGCGCGGTCAACGGCGTGCGTAGGTGACTGTCGGCGACGACCCGGACGACCGGGTTGGGTCGGAAGCCCGGGATGCGGCAAGTGAGGTCGGGGTTGTCGGCCAGCACGGTGCCGACACCGACCATCACGGCGTCGTGGCGGCCGCGCAGCCCATGCGCGGCCTTCCGGGCCGGCTCGGCGGTGATCCACTGGCTCTCCCCGGTGCGGGTGGCGATCCGCCCGTCGAGCGTGGAGGCGAGTTTCAGCGTGACCAAAGGGCGGCCGAGCTGCACGCGCGAGAGGAAGCCCGCCAGCGTCGCCGCCGCTTCGTCCGCGAGCAGGCCCTCCTCGACGACGACCCCGGCGGCACGCAGCCGGGCGGCGCCGGCGCCGTTCACGCGCGGGTCGGGATCGCTGGCGCCGAACACGACCCGGGCTACGCCGGCCTCGATCAGCGCATCTGTGCAGGGGGGCGTCTGACCCCAATGTGAGCAGGGTTCGAGGGTGACGTAGGCGGTGGCGCCGCGGGCTGCTTCGCCCGCCATCGCGAGCGCCTGGGTTTCGGCGTGCGGCCGCCCGCCCGGCGCGGTCACGGCGCGTCCGATTACGCGGCCGGAGCGGACGATCACGCAGCCGACGGACGGGTTCGGGGCGGTGTTGCCGATCCCGCGCCGCGCGAGTGCCAGGGCGGCGCGCATGTGGGAAGCACCCTCACCCAACCCTCTCCCGGAGGGAGAGGGCTTTGCTGCTCCCTCTCCCTCCGGGAGAGGGCCGGGGTGAGGGTCGGTCAAGAAGCTTCGCCCAGCGTACCCACGAAATCCTCGAAGTCCTTGGCTTCACGGAAATTCCGATACACGCTGGCAAAGCGCACGTAGGCAACGCTGTCGAGTTCGCGCAGCGTGTCCATCACCAGCTCGCCGATTTGCTTGCTGGGGATCTCGCTCTCGCCGCTCGCTTCGAGCTGGCGAACGATGCCGTTGACGATGCGCTCGACGCGTTCCTCCTCGATCGGTCGCTTGCGCAGCGCCGTGAAGATGGATCGCGCGAGTTTGTCGCGATCGAACGCCACGCGCCGCAGATCCGACTTGACCACCGTCAGCTCGCGGAGCTGGACGCGCTCGACCGTGGTGAAACGTTGGCCGCAATTGCCGCAGAACCGGCGCCGCCGGATCGCGGAGCTGTCCTCGGTCGGACGGCTGTCCTTGACCTGCGTGTCTTCATGGCCGCAGAACGGACACCGCACCGCGAGACCCTACCGCGTGTAGATCGGGAACCGCGCGCAGAGTGCCCTGACCCGGTCGGCCACCGCCGCCTCGGCCACCGAGTTGGCGCCGTCGTTGGGCCCCGAGAGGCCGTCGATCACCTCGCCGATCATCCTGCCCACCATGCGGAACTCGTCGGGGCCGAGACCTCGCGTCGTTGCCGCCGGCGTGCCGAGCCGGATGCCGGAGGTGATCGCCGGCTTCTCCGGGTCGAACGGGATGGCGTTCTTGTTGGCGGTGATGAGGGCGCGCTCCAGGCTTGCCTCGGCGGCCTTGCCGGTGGCGCGCTTGGGGCGCAGGTCGACCAGCATCAGGTGGCTGTCGGTGCCGCCGCTGACGATGGCGAGGCCTTCGCCGATCAGGGTCTCCGCCAGCACCCGCGCGTTCTCCGCAATCGCCTTCTGGTAGGCGCGGAACTCCGGGCGCAGCGCCTCGCCGAACGCCGCCGCCTTGCCCGCGATGACGTGCATCAGCGGGCCGCCCTGCAAGCCCGGGAACACGGCCGAGTTCAGCTTCTTGCCGAGCTCCGGGTCGTTCGACAGGATCATGCCGCCGCGCGGCCCTCGCAGGGTCTTGTGGGTCGTCGTGGTGACGACGTGGGCGTGCGGCAGCGGACTGGGATAGACTCCGCCCGCGACCAGTCCCGCGAAATGGGCCATGTCGACCATGAAATAGGCGCCGATCTCGTCGGCTACCTGGCGAATGCGGGCGAAGTCGATCACGCGCGAATAGGCGGAGCCCCCGGCAATGATCAGCTTGGGCCGTTCGGTGCGGGCCGTGGCCGCAAGCATGTCATAGTCCAGCAATCCGTCGTCGGCGCGGACACCGTAATGCACGGGACGGAACCACTTGCCCGACAGGTTGGCGGCGGCGCCGTGCGTCAGGTGGCCGCCGGCGTCGAGGCTCATGCCGAGGAACGTGTCGCCCGGCTTCAGCAGGGCGAGGAACACCGCCTGATTGGCCTGCGCGCCCGAATGCGGCTGCACATTGGCGAAGGCACAGTCGAACAACTGCTTGGCGCGCTCGATGGCGAGCGTCTCCGCCACGTCCACGTAGACGCAGCCGCCGTAGTAGCGCCGCCCGGGATACCCTTCCGCGTATTTGTTGGTGAGCACGCTGCCTTGCGCTTCGAGCACGGCGCGGGAGACGATGTTCTCGCTGGCGATCAGCTCGATGCCGTCCTGCTGACGATGCAACTCGTTGCCGATCGCCGCGGCGAGCTCGGGGTCGGTCTGGGCCAGGGGAGCCGCGAAAAAGCGGTCCAGACTGGCGGTGGGCGACTGCTCGTTCATGCGCGGATTGAACTCCCGGGTAGACGAACCCTGTCTACCACGCACCACCCGGCGCTCAAACGGCTGGTCGGTCTCTCAAGAAATTGCGGGGTTCAATCCGCTCGTGCGAGCGAGGTGACGACGCGCTCCAGGCACTCGCCCATCGTCGCAGCGGCGAGCCGACGTGTCTCGCCGGCGCGAAACTCGATTGCCGCAATCCCGTCCGGCTCGCGCCAGAGGACAAAGGCAGCCTCGTCTCGCCCGGACGCGAAGATCTCGACCACCTCGGGTGCGAACGCATGATCGACGGCGATGGTCTGACGGCCCCCGTGACGGCGCAGGACCGCGCGAAACGCGTGAACGGCTTTATGGTCGGCCAAGGTCAGCCCGGCTTGACAGCTGCTTTGGGCGGGGAAGCTGTCCGGCACATCTAGCCCCCGGCCTGCAGCGAATTGTCGACGACCAGCCAGTCGGGGAGCCGCTCCCACCAGTTGCCGGCCGCCGCGTGCTCCTCTTCCGTCGCGGCCGCCGCTTCCAGCACGGCGCGGACGAAGCGCAGGCCGGCCGACATGCTCCCGAACGTATAGGACGTGCCAGCCGCAAGATCCTCGAAATGCAAGGTCCGGCTCGCGTCTCGATAGATCGCCCAAATGGCGCAAGCATCCGGGCCGCCGGAAATCAGGCCGATCTCTCGCGCTATATCCGGCCTGAGCAACTCCACCGACCAGCGGGTGCAATAGGGTCGCAATTCCTCGACGAGCCCGATCGCCTCGGCGTGCTCGCGGATGCTGAGTTCCTCGTCCGGCGCTTCCGCGGTCCACACAGGCCGCCGCCGCAGCGCGTCGTCCGGCCAGGACTGACGCTTCCACTTCCTCGATTGGTCCGGGCGAACGTCGTTCGACATGGCGGCACTCCAATGAGAGGCGGCAATCCTGACGTTGGACGGCGTAGGCAAGGCCGAGGCCAGATCAGGCGGTAGCTCTCACTGGCACGCAATTGTGTCTCTCACTTTCCTGTTACTAGCAAGAGGAAACCGCAACTTTAGCGCGAAATTTTTGCGGCAGTGTGCCGATCCTACAACCGCCTGAGTTTGGGCTCCAATCGATAAAAAGAGACAATGTCTATGCAGCCGGGACGAACGCGTTCGGCGGTCTTGGAGGGTTGCGTCTGGCGGGAGTTCCGGGAGACCGTTCGTACTACCGCACCAGTCGCCCCGAAGGAGACGCTTGGATGACCGATTTCGCTCAGGAAAACGTCGCGCGCTGCGCCAGGATCCTCGCCTACGCGCGCCAGACGGGCGAACTGGTGGCCGGGCTGCCACCTGAAGCCGCCCCACGAAGCGAAGACGAGGCTTTCGCGATCCAGCGGCAGGTGCTGCAGATCGCCGGCGACGGCATCGCCGGCTGGAAATGCGCCGCGCCGCCCGGTCGTGCGCAATCGGATGCCTGCCTCGGGCGCGCGGGATTCCTGCGAAGCCCCGGCCAGCTGAAGTTTCGCGCCGATCGCGAGATGGGCATCGAGGCCGAGATCGCGTTTCGGCTCGGCACCGATCTGCCCGGCCGGAGCGATGGAAAACCCTATTCGCGCGACGACATCGTCGACGCCGTAGCCGCCGCGATGCCCGCCATCGAACTGGTGCAAAGCCGATACATCGATCGGCAGGCGGTCTCCGCCCTGACGAGCATGGCGGACAGCATCTCCAATTTCGGTTTCGTCCAGGGCGAGGATGCGCCGGATTGGCGCGCCCTCGATCTGTCACGCTCGCGCGTGGTGCTGACGGTCGCTGACGAGGTGAAGGTGGATCAGGTGGGCGGCAACCCGTCGGGCGATCCGCTGCTTCCCGTGGTTTGGCTTGCCAACCGGCTGCTGCCGACGGGCGTGCATCTGCGGGCCGGCGAGATCATCACGACGGGAAGCTGCACCGGCCTGCTGTTCGTCAAACCCGGGATGCCGGTCGCGGCGAGGTTCGAGGGGCTCGGGACGGTCTCCCTCGATCTCGTCGCCGCCTGCCCGTTCGGCTTCGAGTAGCTACACGGTGGTGCGGTTGCGACTGAACATGTGCCAGACCCACAACACGATCACGGCGCCGATTACCGAGGCGATCAGCCCGGCGCTTTGGTCGGGGCCGTACCAATGGACCGCGCGTCCGATGAAGGTGGCGACCTCGGCGCCGACGATCCCCAGGATGACAGTCAAGAGGAAACCCTGGGGGTTGTTCGGCGACGGTGAGATGAGGCGCGCGATGAAGCCGACGATCGCACCGATTATGATGGCCCAAATGATCCACATGGCGGTTCCCTCGTGCAGGATGGGGATGCCGTAGTCGGAACGTACCTCGTCCGTCAATCGCCGGCGGCGGCGATCATTGACAACCTGGGAGCTTGCTTCAACAGTTATGTCTCGCGGGCAGGAGATCCGCGGAGGAGGGGCGAATGTCCGATCAACCATCGGCGCGTCGGGCACCCGCTGTCGTTCAGCCGCGCAGCACCGTGACTGACGCCGAGCTCCGCGCCGCGGGCGTCGATCTTGCCAGCGATTTCCCCGGCTCCACCGTGGATGATTTCCGCCGCTATCCGGTGCTTTCGGAAGGCGGGTGGTTCATGGTGATCAAGCATCAGCGCACCTTGCAATCGGTCAGCCGCGAGCCGTGGCGGCTGCTCGGTCCGGTGCCGCTGGTCTCGGAAGGGCTGATGCTCGACTGAGCGGGCCTTGGTCCAGCGACCCCGCGTTCTGGGGGCGCCCCCGACGCTATCCCGACAACACTGGAGATGCTCCCATGATGATCGGCGTTGATGTCGGCGGCACCTTCACCGACGTGGTGGCGATTTCCGGCGGCACGATCCGCACCGTCAAGGTGGCGACCGATACGGCGAACACCGAGCGGAGCGTCATCGAGGGCGCGGCCGAGGCCGGCGTGCGCGAGGCCGAGGTGTTCAATCACGCGAGCACGCACGGGCTGAATGCCGTCATCACGCGCCGGCTGCCGAAGATCGCGTTCCTCACCACGCTCGGGCATCGCGACATCCTCGATGGCGGCCGGGTCTGGCGGCCGCCCGAGGACCTGACCAACCCGCATTGGCGGCGCTCCTTCGGCGACGCCGCGCGTCCGCTGGTGCCGCGCTATCTGCGCCGCGGCGTCCACGAGCGGATCACCGCCGCCGGCGACGTGCTGCTGCCGCTCGATGTCGACCAGGTGCGCCAACAGCTCGCGGTGCTGCGCAAATGCGCGGTCGAGGGCGTCGCGATCTGCCTGCTGAACGCGTACGTGAACCACGCGCACGAAGAGCGCCTGCGTGAGCTGGTGCGCGAAGAGCTTGGGGCGATCCCATGCTCGATATCGAGCGAGGTGTCACCGCTCGCCAAGGAGTTCGCGCGCGCGTCGACGACGGTCATAGACGTGTTCATGCAGCTCATCTACGGCGCCTACACCAAGCGCCTCGATACCGGATTGCGGGAGCAGGGGTTCCGCGGCGAACTGAATTACGCGAACTGCGCGGCGCAGCTCGTGGGGGCCGACATCGCGATGCAGCGGCCGTTCGAGATCGTGTTCGCGGGTCCGGCGGCCGGCACGGTGGCCAGCGCGCATTTCGGCGGCCTGATCGGAGCCGGCAACCTGCTGTGCGTCGATGTCGGCGGCACCTCCTGCGACATCAGCCTGGTGACCGACTTCAAGCCGTTCGTGAACACCACGTTCGAGCTGGAGCACGACCTCATCGTCAACGCGCTGTCCAACGAGGTCTCGAGCATCGGCGCGGGGGGCGGCAGCCTGGTGACGATCAGCCAGGCCGGCGAGCTGCAGGTCGGGCCGGGAAGCGCCGGCGCTAATCCGGGGCCGGCCTGCTACGGCAAGGGCGGCATGCAGCCGACCACCACCGATACCTGCCTCCTGCTGGGGATCATCGATCCGGACGGCTTCGCCGGCGGCCGCATGAAGCTCGACAAGTCGCTGTCGCTCGCGGCGTTCGAGCAGCTCGAGACCAAGCTCTCGGTGCGCGACCGCATCAGCTACGCGTTCAATGTCGGGATCAACAACATCGCCGAGGGACTGACCAACGTCGCGGTCCGCCACGGCATCGATCCGCGCGATTATAGCCTGGTGGCGTTCGGCGCGGCCGGGCCGATGCTGCTGCCGGCCGCCCTCGACCTCGTGCATGCCGCCGAGGTGATCGTGCCGCCGCATCCCGGCCTGTTCTCGGCCCTCGGCCTCGTCAGTTCCGAGCAGACCTACGGCGACAGCCGCAGCGCCTACACGATCCTGACGCCCGACGCCGCCCCCGCGATCGACGCGGTGTTCCGCGAGATGGAGGAGCGGATGCAGGAGCGGTTCAAGGACAGGCATCCGAACCTCACCTTCGAGCGCCGTTTCGACGGCAGGCTGGTCGGGCAGACCTGGGAAACGCCGTTCATTCCGATCCCTGCCGGCCGCATCACCGCGGAGGCGGTGCAGACGATGATCGACAGCTTCCACACCGTCTACAAGGCGCGTTCCGGCAACAGCTTTCCCGCGTTGCCGGTGCAAGGCGTCACTTATCGGGTCGAGGCGGTGATCCCGACCGCGAAGGTCGAGTACCCCAAGCTCACCCCTCGCCGGCAGGGGAAACCGACGCCGACGCGCGCGATCACCGTCGAGTACCTGACCGAGCAGCCGATCGCCGCGCAGGAATACCAGCGCGCCGATCTGCATATGGGTGACGAGATCGCCGGGCCGGCGGTGATCCGCGAGCCGCTGGCGACGACGTTCATGCTGCCCGGCCAGAGGCTCCGCGTCGGCACGTACGGCGAACTGCGTATCGGGAGGGCGCACTGATGGACGCAGCCATTGCAGGCGACACCGGCACCGCGAACCTGCGCGAGCTGGGCGACGAGGCGTTCGCCGCGCGCTACGGCGCCGACCGGTTCACCGCCTCGGTACTGTCGAGCCGCATGCGTTACGTCGTGCAGCATATGAGCGTGGGGCTGCTCAACAACGCGTTCTCGCTTATCCTGCGCGACTGGTACGACTTCGCCGCGACGATTTCGGGGCCGCCCGAGATGAACTACCCGATGAGCACGGTGAGCGACAGCCTGCTGTTGTTCATGGGCACCATGGGCGAGGGCGTGCGCAACACCGTCGAGGAGATCGGCCGCGACGAGCTGCAGCCGGGCGACGTGATCGTCACCAACGACCCGTACCGCGCCGGCAACCACGTCAACGACGTGAGTTTTACGCGCCCGGTGTTCCACGGCGACAAGATCATCGCCTTCGTGACGATCCGCGCGCACCAGCTCGACATGGGCGGCAACGTGCCGGCCGGCTTCAGCGGCAGCAAGCGCAACGTCTACGAGACCGGCCTGGTGATCCCGCCCACCTTTCTCTACCGGCGGGACAAGCCGGTCGCCTCCACGTTCAACCTCATATTCGACAACGCCCGCTTCGCGGCGCTGCTGCTGCCCGACATCAAGTCGCTCTACCAGAGCCTGCTGCTCGGCGAGCGGCTGCTGCTGGAGAGCGTCGAGCGCTACGGGGTCGAGGCGTTCCTCGGCGCGATGCGCTACAGCTGCGACGTGTCCGCGGACGCCATGCGCGAGGCGATCCGCAGCAAGATCCCGGACGGCGTCTACGAGGCGGAGGACGGCTTCGACGCCGACGGCGTGGATGCGTCCGTCGAATACCGGCTCAAGCTCCGGCTTACCAAGTTCGGGGAGAACGTCGAGGTCGACCTCAGCGGCACGTCGGCGCAGGCGCGCAGCAGCGTCAATTGCGGCCCGCTCGACGTGAAGGCGGCGGTCGGCGTCGCGCTGAAAATGCTGATTGAGCAGAAGGCGCCGTATTCCTCGGGCTGCTACCGCAACATCGACCTGATCATCCCGCCGGGCACATTCTGCAGCGCCGCGCCGCCCGACGGGCCGATCTTCCTCTACTGGGAGAGTTCCGGCCCGGTGCTGCTCGCCATCTACCGCGCCCTCGCCAAGGCGCTCGGCGAGGACGCGATCGGCGGCGACTACGGCTCGCTGATGATCCACAACGGCAACGGGGTCGGCGCGGACGGCACGCCCTGGGTCACGGTGGCGCAATGCGGCGGCGAGCACGGCCCGTGGAGCGGCACCAAGATGGCCGACGGCGACAGCTACACGGTGTTCCAGCTCGCCAACAACCTCGACCCGGCGACCGAGGCGATCGAGGCCGACATCCCCGTGGTGGTGATGCGCAAGGAATACGCCGCCGACACGGCGGGGCCGGGCGCCAACCGGGGCGGCGCGGCCGTGGTGAAGGACACGTTCTGGCTCACCGACGCCGAGCATTGGTCGATGCCGCTGCACGCCAAGTCGCCGGCCGGCATCGGCGTCTACGGCGGTGGCGACGGCACCACGCAGGCGGTCTGGCTGTTCCCGCCCGAGGCGTTCGACGTGGCGCAGGAACGCAAGCTGCTGCCGACCGGGCAGGACGTGTACGCGCGCTCGACACCGATCGGCGGCGTGCTGCATCCGGACACCAAGCAGCTCGATCTGGCGGGCGGCACGTAGTTCTACTTCGCCTCGACGCCGATCTGGCGGACCACGCCCGCACTTCGTTCCGGTATCAGACTGGCGGCGGAGGTGGGTGGGGCGACCCGTTGCAACGCGACCCGGAACGCGTCAAGCGGGACGTGCGCGACGAGTACGTCTCGATCGAGGGCGCCTACCGGGACTACGGGGTCGTGGTGACCGGGGACCCGTTGAACGACCCGGAGGGTTTGCAGGTCGATCTGGAGCGCACGAGAAGTCGTCGCGAGGAGATGCGCGCTGGGCGACGGTGACTGAGATGTTGGCCGGCAAGGCTAGGGCTGGATGTCCTCTGCCCGCGACACGAACCGGTCTCCTCTCTCGTGATGATGTGCGGCTGCGTTTTCTAACGCTTGGGCGACGTCGCGTATCTGAGCGACAATCCTTGAGAGAGTTTCTTCACGATTTTGCTCTGTGAGAAGGTGCAAGGATCCCAGCCCCTTGTCGGTCTTATGCGGCCACTCAGCGACATACTCAAAGGCCGGATATTCCAGTTCAGGGGGTTCCGGTCGATAAAACTTCCCTTTCACCGCGCCTTCGATCCTGGAACCCAGCGTGTTGTCTTTGGTGAGCGCGTCCGCTCCACACATAACGCCTACCCAGGGTCTAGCCAGGAAAGGTAACTGCTCACCTGGGCGGCAGATAGCTGGCGACGCGTGGTGTGGTGGTTTGCGGGCGACGGCGTGATGCTTGACGCGGCTACGGGCGACTCGATTCAAGCTGCGTGTGACGCACGGGATCGAT
>JAABUQ010002036.1_pt1 | contig 41159 bp, 39 predicted proteins | sample 5560001 | NCBI WGS metagenome assembly JAABUQ01 (sample SAMN10711888, study PRJNA513371) | rock metagenome | isolation source: Antarctica rocks | place: Antarctica: Victoria Land, Finger Mt nord | collected 2015-12-18
GAGACGTTCAGGAGCATGTGACCGACCTAAGTGGCGGGGATATGGCCGACCTTGTGATCGAAACCACCGGCGTGCCGGCACTGCTGGAGGAGGCTCGGCAGCTTCTGCGCCCAGGCGGTCGGATCGTCGGCGTCGGCTACCACGTGGGCGAGCTGATGGCCATTTCCAGTGACCAGCTGGTGCTGTGGGAGCAATCGGTGCTCGGCTCCCGCTACGCGACCCGCGCCGACATGGAGCACGTGATCCGGCTGGTGGGCGACGGGCTGGTCACGCCAGTGATCGACGAGGTGCTCCCGCTGGCCGAGTTGAACAAGGCGGTGGAGAGACTCGAGCACGGACAAGTCAACGGGCGCCTTGTCCTCGGAGTCGCGGCTCAGAGCAGCGTGTAGCCCCCGTCGACCATAATGGTGGCTCCGGTCACATATGAGGCCTCATCCGATCCCAGGAAGACCGCCGCGCCGACCATCTCGTCCGGCTCGCCGAGCCGTCCGAGCGGGAGCAGCCGCAGGTTGGCCTCGCGCACCTCCGGCCGCGCGAAGAACTCGCGGTTGCCGGGCGTCAGGGTCGGGCCGGGCCCGAAGGCGTTCACCCGGATGCGATGCGCGGCGAGGTCGACGGCCATGCTATTAACGAGCTGGCGGAGGGCGCCCTTGGCGGACGCGTAGTGGGCCAGCCCGGGGCGTGTCACCTCGCTCAGCTGGGAGGACGTGAAGACGATCGCACCCCCGCGGTTGGCCGCCATGTGGCGGGCGAACACGAGACCGCAGTTGAGGGCGGTGGTCAGGTTCCGGTCGAACATCGCGCGCCACGTTTGGGGCGTCATCTCGAGGAAGGGGACCGTCTCGCCCCGGGAGCCGCCGGCGTTTGCGTAGAGCAGGTCGGCGCCCCCCATCCGCGAGCACGCGGCGGCCAGCAAACCCTCCACCGCGGCGATGTCGGCAAGGTCGGCCTTCACGTGCCAGGCGCAGCCCCCCGAGTCGCGCACGAGACAGGCAGTGCTGTCGGCGCCAGGCGCGTCGAGATTGGCGCAGACCACCTCGGCGCCCGCGGCCGCGACTCCCAGCGCAAGCGCGCGTCCGACCCCGCCAGCGGCCCCCGCCACCACCGCCCGGCGGCCGGCGAGGCGGCCGCTCACCGTCACCGGACTGCGGGTCCGGGCAGGAAGCGGCCCTGGCCGGGCCTGGCCAGCACCTCCCCGCACTCGGCGGCGAGGGTACCCCGGAGATACGTTCGGACCGCACGCCCGCGAAGCGTCCGTCCTGTGAACGGCGACCAGCCCGCCTTCGAGATAACGTCCTCGTCCTTCACCGTCCACTCAAACCCCGGGTCCACGAGGACCAAGTCCGCGTCCGCGCCCGGCGCCAGGCTGCCCTTGCCGCGCAACCCGTAGATGCGGGCAGGCGCCTCCGAGTAGATCTCGACCACGCGCTCATAACGGAGCTGGCCACGCGCGGCGCCGTCGAGGAGCACGGAGAGAGTGGTATCGATCCCAGGCAGGCCGAAATGGACATCCCAGATCGAACCGGCCGCCTTCTGGGCGCGGGTCGAGGGGGCGTGGTCGCTCGATACGTAATCGATGTCTCCGCCGGCCAGCGCCGCCCACATTGCGACCAGGTCGGCCTCAGCGCGGGCCCGGGCGGGGGGCGTGAACTTGCGCAGCGACCCCTCGGAGAGTGCCTCCCCTTCGAGCAACGTCAGGTACTGAGGGCAGGACTCGATCACCAGGTTCCGGGCGGCAGCCAGGACCATGGGGCTGCTGGCGTGAGCCAAGACCACTCGGGCTCCGCTGGAACCGGCCAGGACGGCGGCCGTCGAGACGGCGACCAACTCAGCCTCCACACTGCGCCACTCTGGAATCACTCCGCCATCATGGCGACCCGCCGCCTGCAGACGCGCCTCGGCCGAGGCGGTCAGCGACTCGTCCTCGCAGTGCAGGAGGCAGGTCGCGCCGGCCGCTCGGGCGGTGACCATCAGCTCGCGCAGCGCGGCCGCGTCGTGGCCCGGAACGCCGTGGGTGGTACAAGTGAAGGCCTTCAAGAACGCGGCGCCCGCCCGCCAAGCGTCGGCGGCAGCGGGGGCCTCCCCGGGCCAGGCATGCGCCCCCAATGCGAAGTCGGACCGCGCCCGTCCGGTCAGGTACGACACCTTGGCGGCGAGGTCGGCGGCGGTTCTGACGGGGGCCGCGTGAGTATGTTCGATGACGGTAGTCACACCGGAGCGGAGGGCGGCCGCGGTACCGGACGGAAAGTCCTCGCGCTCGAGGTCGGCGGGGTCCATGAAGTGGACGTGTGCGTCGACCATCCCGGGCATCACCAGCAGCCCAGCCGCGTCGAAGCGCTCCCCGGCCGGCCGGAGTTGGGAGGTCACCTCCACCACCCGGCCGCCGCTGAGGTAAACATTGGCCGGCCGGCTGCCAGCGCTTGTGACGAGGGTGCCGCCCTCGATCCCAAGGTCCGCCGCAGCCCCGGTCAAAGCCTCTCCGCGAGCCAGTCGGAAAATTCGGTAGTAGCCATCGTCAGCTGGTCGCTCTGGCAGTGTTGGGCGCCGCCCTCAGCGGAAGTGAAGACCCGCAGGGTCTTGTCGGTCGAACCGCAGGCGGCGAGCAGCCGGTGCGCCACAGCGAGCGGCACCTGCTCGTCGTGCTCGCCATGGAGCAGCAGAAACGGACAGCGCATGCGCTCCACGACGCCCTCCAGGCGAAAATCACGAAGCTTCTCTAGGGCTTCCTCCACGGTGTCGACGCCGAGCACCCAGGAGATGTGGTGGCCGGGCACCGACAGGGAGCCGCTGAAGTTGGCGGCGACCCTCTCGGCCCAGGTCGCCTGATAATCCCAGATCGCTCCCCAGGCGACGCAGGCCTTGAAACGCGGCTCCAGTGACGCACAGCGGGCGGCGTAGTAGCCGCCCAGGCTGATCGCCAGCACGCCCACCCGTGACGCGTCGACGTCCGGCCGGGCCTCGAGGAAATCCAGGGCGGCCCCGCCCGCCACCTCGTAATCCAACCTGAGCGGGAGGCCGCGGAAGCGAATGCTCTCGCCGTTGCCGGGTCCGTCCACCAAGAGGCTGCTCACACCACGCCGGGCGAGCTCGGCGGCGCCTCGCAGGAAGCACATCTCCTTCGTGATGTCGAGGCCGTCGAAGTAAACGACGCAGGGCGGCCGGTTGCCACCGCCCTCGGCGTGGACCAGGTAGGCGGGCAACGATCCCGACCCGAACGGCACCTCGACGGCCTCCACTTGGGGACCGTCGGAGAGCTCCACAAAGCGGTGGAAGGCGGCCACCGAATCGCGGTAGCACGCGAGGGCGACCTCGTCCTTGGGGGTCCGGAACCGCTCGCCGATCTGGAGGTAGGCGCACGCGCGGACGTAGGCGGCGGAGGCGGTCAGCCGCCGGCCGCAGCGCTCAGCCGTGACGGCGCGCTCGACGAGCCGATTCCCCAGCTCACGCCAGGTCTCGAACCAGGCCTCGTCGTCACCGACCCGGTCGCGCAGACTCCGGCCGGCCTGGTCGGCCTCACCGAGATCCGAGCCGCCGTAAGGGGCGGCGCCGAGCACCAGGCTCATGGCGGCGGACCACCTGTAGTCCTGCGGGAAGTAGGCGAACCAGTCGCCGAATTTTGGCCGGCTCACCCGGCGACGAAGGCTGTCCTGGCGGCCTCGACCTTCTGCTCGAACTCCGGCAACGAGAGCACCCAGCCCAGGCAGCGGGCGATGTTCTGCAGACCGAAATGGTGGAGGTCGTCGCCGTACATCGAGTGGACACCCTCAGCGACGACGATGGTGCGGAGGTCGCGATTCAGGGACTCGAAGGCGGCACACATGACGCAGGTGTTGGTGTTGATGCCGACGAGCACCACAGTGTCGACTCCGAGCTCATGCAGCGTGAGTTCGAGGTCTGTGTCGCGGTAGATGGAGAGGCGGCGCTTGGTGTTGATGACGATGTCGCCCGCAGCCGGCCCGAGTTCAGGCATCAGCTGAGTCTGGAGGGAGCCGACGATGTTGTGCCGGCTGATGGTGCTCTCAAGTTCGGGGGTGAGTTGCTGTCTGGCTCCTTCGACCGCTGCCCAGAACGGGTTTCGCATCGGCTCCGAAGTGCCATCCGGGAGCACCCGGTTCTGGAGGATCACGTGCACCACCGGCATCCCCGCCGCCCGCGCCGTCTCGAGCAGGCGGGCCACCGACGCCACCACTGCTCGCGCCACCTCTGGCGCCACCGGCATCGTCGCCACCTCGGGGTCCAGGTGACCACGGTGGCAGTCGATGGTGACCACTGCTGTTCGCGCGGGCACCAGCGCGAGCCCGGCGTTGAGCGCTGCAGTCATCTGACTGCGGTCAACTGGGGCAGGGGCTTGGCCATTGTTCATCAGCGTGTCTCCTGCTAACTCGCTCGCAAGAAAGATGGGGTCAGACGTTGACCGAGGCCATCTGGGCCTCTGCGTAGCGCGTGCCGGCGCCCGAGCCTACTGGCAGGTCGCGGTCCAGTTTCGCCAGGTCGGCGGGCGAGAGCTCGACGTCGGCTGCGGCCAGGTTCTGCTCCAAGTAGCTCCGGCGCTTGGTGCCCGGGATCGGGACCAGGTCGTCGCCTTGGGCCAATATCCACGCCAACGCCAGCTGGGCGGGAGTGCAGCCCTTCTCCTGCGCCATCGCCTGCAGGCGCCTGACCAGCTCCAGGTTGCGCTCCAGGTTCTCGCCCTGGAAACGGGGATGGTTGCGCCGGTTGTCGTTGGGCTCGAGCTTGTCGAAGCTCGTGACCTGGCCGGTCAGCAGCCCTCGCCCGAGAGGCGAGTACGGCACATAGCTTAGGCCGAACTTGCGGCAGGTCGGCAGCAGATCGGCCTCCGGCTCCCGGTACCAGAGCGAGTACTCAGTCTGAAGGGCCGCGATTGGGTGGACACCAGCCGCCTTGCGGACGTTTTCGGGTCCGGCCTCCGAGAGCCCGAGGTGGCGAACCTTGCCCTGCTCGATCAGCCGCGCCATGGCGCCGACGGTCTCCTCGATAGGGACCGTCCGGTCCACTCGGTGCTGGTAGTACAGGTCGATCACGTCGACTTGGAGGCGGCGCAGGCTAGCCTCGCACGCCTCGGCCACGTAGTCGGGCCGACCGTTCACACCAATAGGGCGGCCGTCAGGACCTACTACCTGGCCGAACTTGGTCGCGAGGACGACCTTGTCACGGATGCCCTTCAGCGCCCGCCCGACGAGCTCCTCGTTATGGCCCGCGCCGTACATGTCAGAGGTGTCGATGAAGTCGACCCCCAGCTCCACCGCCCTTCGGATGGTGGCCTCCGCCTCCGCCTCATCGGGCGCGCCGTATACACCCGACATCCCCATGCAGCCGAGGCCGATCTCAGCCACCCAAGGACCGCTCTTGCCGAGCTGCCGCCTTTCCATCCTTAAACCCCCAGGTGCATTCGTCTCACGTCTTCCGCCTGCTCGAGGTCGGCGGCACTGCCACTCCAGACAACGACGCCCTTGGACAGGATATGAATGTAGTCGCCGGAATCGACCCCAAGCCGGTAGTTCTGCTCCACTAGGAAGATCGACAACTTCTGATCCCTCAGCAGCCGGATGACCTCGCCCACCCTCTGTACGATCACCGGGGCCAGGCCCTCGGAGGGCTCGTCCATCAGGATCAGCTGTGGATTGGTCATCAGAGCGCGGCCGATGGCCAGCATCTGCTGCTCGCCGCCGGAGAGCTGGCCGGCACCGTTGCGGCGCCGCTCCTTCAGGTTCGGAAAGAAATCGTAGATTCGCTCCAGCGTCCAGGGCTCGCCCTGGCCGTCGGGGTTCTTGCGAGCTCCCAGCGTCATGTTCTCCTCGACCGAGAGGGAGGGAAAGACATGGCGGCCCTGCGGGACCAGAGCGAGGCCGAGGCGCGCTATCTGGTTCGGTTCCAGCCGGTTCAGCACGGTGCCGTCGAAGCGGATCTCTCCGGACGCCACCGGGTTCAGTCCCATGAGGGTGCGGATCATCGTGGTCTTGCCCATGCCGTTGCGACCCAGCACCGTAGTGCAGGCTGCGTCGGGTACCTGCATGGTCACGCCCTGCAGCACGTAGGACTGCCCGCGGTAGGCCTCCAGCTTTTCGACGTCGAGCATCAGCCGCCGGACCCCAGGTAGATCTCGCGGACGCGCTCGTCGGATTGGATGGACGCCGTTTTGCCGACCGCCACAACCTTGCCGAAGTGGAGCACGTGAATGCTTTCGACGACGTCGCGGACAAGCTCCATGTCGTGCTCAATCATGACGAGGGTTAGGTCCTGAGGCAGCCCTTTCAGCAGGGCTCGCATGCCGACGCGCTCGCCCGGCGAGAGCCCCGCGCCCGGCTCGTCCAGCAGCAGAAGGCTTGGCTTCAGGGCGATCGCCAAGGCGACCTCCAGCTGACGGAGCTCGCCGTGCGAGAGGTCCGAGGCCAGGTTGTTCAGTCGGTCCTTCAGATCAAAGCGCTCAGCCAACTCCTCGACATCGTCAGCCTGCGCCTGGTAGGACTTCCAGGAGCGCAGCATGGAAAACTTGGCCTTCTTGAGGCCGTTTACCGCCAGCGTTAGGTTCTCGCGCACTGTCAGCGTCCCGAATGTGCGGGTGATCTGGTAGGTCCGCCCGAGGCCCATCTCGACGCGGTGGCGCGGTGACAGCTTCGTGATGTCCTTGCCGAAGAGGTCGATCCGCCCCTCGCTGGCGCCGAGCTCGCCGCTGATAACGTTGAACAGCGTGGTCTTGCCGGCGCCGTTCGGCCCGATGATCCCGTGCCGGGCGCCAGGGGCCACATCGAGAGTGACCTGAGAGACCGCCGTCACTCCCCCGAATCGCCGGCTGACGCCGGCCAAGCGGAGTGCAGCTGGGCCAGCGCCGTCGGTGGTGCGCTTGGGCGCCGTCACCTCCGCAGCGGGATGCGGCTTGTCCCCGGCCGCCTCACTGACCTCCTTCGGTCGCTAGTGTCTCGAGGGTGGCCACGCTGGCGGGTCCAACCGGCGGCTCGGCCCCGTAGTGGACCGCGAGCCGGCGGACCACTGACCGCAGTCCGCCCCATAGCCCCGTCCGGGCGAAGAGGACAGTGACCACGAAGATGATCCCCAACAACGTGACCCAGCGACCGATATAGATGCTGACGAACTGCTGCATCAGGACTATCACTATGGCGCCCAGCACGGGGCCCCAGAGTGTCCCCAGGCCGCCGACGACGGCCATCTGAACAACCGTGCCATTGTGGTTGAAGTCGATCATCGTCGGGCTGACGTAGAGGTTGAAGAAGGCGAATAGGATGCCCGCCACGCCGCCGAAGACGGCTGAGATGGTGAAGGCGAGGTACTTGTGCAGGACCACGTTGTAGCCGAGCGTGCGCATGCGCGCTTCGTTGTCCTTAATCCCTTGCAACGAGAGCCCGAACGGCGAGTGGACTATTGCCCATAGAATGGCAGCGCAGGCCATGACGATGGCGAGAACGAAGTAGTAGAACGCCCCGTTATCGGTAAGGTCTATCGGCCCTAGCGAAGGCCTGCCCGCCACCGGCAGGCCATTATCGCCGCCGCTCACCGCCACCCAGCGGAACGCCAGGCCCCAGACCAGCTGCCCGAGCGCGAGCGTGAGGATGACGAAGGTGATCTCCTTCACGCGCACTGCGACCAGCCCAAAGACTGCGGCGGTGACGGCCACCGCCCCTAGCGCCAAGCCGATGGCCGGGTACACGTCAAGTCCGTGGCTCAGCCCGAAGGCAACGCCGTAAGCGCCGACGCCGAGGAACGAGGCGTGGCCGAGTGACACCAGACCGGTGTAGCCGGCCAGCAAGTCGAGGCTCATGGCGAGCAGACCGTAGATGAGGACGCTGAGACCGAGGGAGACGTAGAAGCTGGAGCCGAGTTGGGGAATCGCGAGGCAGATCAGGACGACTACGACCAGCCCGCCGATCTGAGCGGCTCGGCCATGGCGGGAGACTAGGCGGACGAGGCTGCCCATCAGTTCCCCGCCTTGCCGAACAGGCCCTGCGGACGCCAGAGCAGGATCAGCACCATCGGCGCGAACAGCGAGAAGTAGGCCAGGTCCGGGAAATAGGCCTTGCCGTAATTGTCGAGAAGTCCGACCACCAGACTGCCGACGACGGCACCCTTGAGCGACCCCAGCCCGCCGACGATCACCACCACCAGCGCGAAGGTGAGGATCTCTGAGTCAGCGCCGGGGTAGAGGGTCAGCAGACTGGCTCCAAGTACGCCGGCGAGGCCAGCCAATACGGTGCCCAGGATGAAGACGGCGGTAAAGAGTCGATTGATGTCGATGCCCAGCGCGCTCACCATCTCACGATTGTCCACACCGGCTCGGATCATCGCACCCGCGCGGGTCCGGCCGAGCAGGAGGTAGAGCATCAGAGCCACGAGCACTGCCACGCCGAGGATCAGGAAGCGGCTGTTGGGATAGGTGATGCGACCGAGCTGGCTCGATTGGTCGAGGATGCCGGGCATGTGCACCGAAACCGGGTTACCGCCAAAGGCGGCCAGCGCCAGGTCACCCATGATGAAGGCAGCGCCCATGGTTAGCAGGAGCTCGGGGATGGGCCGACCACGGAGGCTGCGCAGCAACCCACGCTCGAGCAGGACACCGAAGACCGCCATGCTGGCCATCCCGGCGATCAGCGCCAGAGCGAAGTTATGCGTCGCCTGCATGGTGATGTAACCGAAATAGCCTCCGAGCAGGTAAGTGGCGCCATGAGTGAGGTTGACAATGCGCATGAGCCCGAAGATGAGGGTGAAACCGCTGCCCAGCAGGAACAGGAGGCCGGCGTAGGTGATGCCGTTGAGGCTCTGCTGGATGAAGTTCTGCACGCTAAGCTCCCTTCCTTGGACTCCGAGGTCGCCGCGCTCCCCGCTCGCTACGAGCGCAAACACTAGCCGCCCGTGAGGCTAGCGTCAAACCCACACTGCCTCGATAGCATAGCCGCGTGAGGGCACTGCGGATCGATACGTGGGGTGACCGGCCAGTCCTGCGGGAGCAATCGACACCCGAGCCCAGGCCAGGGGAGGTGCTCGTGGCCGTCGAGGCCTGTGGGGTCGGGCTGACGGTCCTGAACTGTATTGACGGGCACCTCGGCGCCGAGCCGGGAAACCTGCCCCGCACTCCCGGCCACGAGCTGATCGGGACGGTCCTTGCCGTGGGCGTTGGGGTTCCCGCCGAGCGCATCGGTGAGCGCGTGGCGGCCTACTTCTATCTTTTCTGCGGCCGCTGCCCGGCCTGCCTCGCCGGTCTCGAGGATCGCTGCACCCGGAACGCGGGGTTCGTCGGCGTGGACCGCGACGGCGGGTACGGGGAGATGACCACACTCCCGGCGCGGAACACGATCCCCATAGGCGGCCTCGACCCGGTCAGCGCAACGGTGGTCCCTGACGCGGTCGCCACGCCCGTCCACGTGGCCCGGCGCGCTGGGATCGCACCCGACACTCGGGTGGCGGTGATCGCCGCCGGCGGCGGTGTCGGCATGCACATGGTGCAGGTGGCCAGGGTCTATGGCGGCGAGGTAGTGGGCCTCGACATCGACGCGGCCAAGCTGGCCTACCTGGCCGACGAGCTCGGCATCGAGGGGACCGATTCGAGCGACTTCCAGTCCGTGGCGCTGCCAGCGCACTGGAGAGGCTCGATCGACGTCGTGGTCGACCTCCTGGGCACCGCTGTCAGCCTGGCCTGGTCCCTGCGAACACTGGGCATCGGGGGCCGCCTAGTGACGCTGACCACGTTCCCCGGGGTGGAGACCGCAGTGAGCCCCCGCGAGATGGTTTTCCGCGAACTCAGCCTCCTCGGCTCGCGCTACGCCACCCGTGAAGAGGTCGGGCTGGCGGCAACCCTGGTTTCGACCGGCCGCGTGCGGCCGGTGATCGGCCGGCAGGTCGGCCCGGAGGAGGTGCTGTCGGTCCACGAAGACCTTCGGGCCGGCCGTCTGCTGGGCCGGGGCGCACTCGTCTGGCAACGTCCAGGATGACATACTTAGCAGCGGCTGTTTCGGCTGAAGTAACGTCAGGCGCCACGCGGAAATGGGAGACGGGATGACTGACTACTCAACTACACCGACGGGTAAAGGGATGGACCTTTCCTTTCTCGACAAACCGCACGAGTGGGATCCACGGCGCACGTATAGCACGACGGGCACCGACTGGCAGGCGAGGGTGGACTTCGATCGGCTACGCCGCGATCGGCTGACCCGCGCCCGGATGATGATGGAGAAATTCGACCTGGGCGCGATCGTCTGCTTCGTCGGCGAGAACGTTCGCTATATCACGAGCGTCTATCAGGGCAACTGGAAGAACAACATCTTCATCCGTTACTGCGTGCTGCCGCGGGGGGGCGATCCTGTCCTGTTCGAGACGGCCGGCTCGGACATGGAGTGCGCCAAGATCGACGCTCCCTGGCTAAATGGCAACGTCCGCCCCGCCATCACGTGGAAGTGGGCAGAGACGGCGGAGACCATGATGGCCGACCGCATGGTGGCTTCGATCTACCGCGTGCTGGAGGAGCACAAGGTGACCAAGGAGAAGATCGCGGTCGACATGATGGATCCGTCTGCCAGTGCCGCCTTCGAACGCGCGGGACTGAATATCGTCAGCGCCGGACCAGCCATGTCGAGAGCCCGCGTCGTTAAGACGCCGGACGAGATCGAGTGCCTGAAGATCTCCTCGGCGATCGGGGACACCTCGTTTTGGAAGATCGAGCACGAGTGGCTAAAGCCTGGCGTGACCGAAGCCCACATCACTGCCAAGGTCAACGAGTACCTCTATGAGAAGGGCTTCGACTTCGTCTACGACATCATCGTCGCCTCAGGTGGCAACACCAGCCCCTACCGCCGGTGGCACACTGACAAGACGATCCGCCTCGGCGACCTTGTGATAATCGACCAGAACGCGATCGGCCCGGGCGGCTACTTTGTGGACTTCGTGCGCTGCTTCAAGGTCGGCGGCAACCTTTCGCCGCGCGAGAAGGATCTCTATAAGGAGTGCCACGAATCGATGTATGCGGCGATCGAGCAGATGAGGGCCGGCAACACTACGCGGGACGTAGCGGAAAAGTTGCCCGTATACGACGACGACGAGTACGGCACGGTGACGCTACAGCAGTTCGCCCACTCCATCGGGCTCTCGCTATACGAGGGTATGTGGATCTCGCGGGCGTACTCACTGCAGTACCCGGTGGAGCTCGAGGAAGGGATGTACTTCGCGGCCGAGACCTTCGCCGGTCACCCTGGCCTGGAGCAGACGGTCCGGCTGGAGGAGAACTTGCTGGTCACCAAGGACGGGCCCATCCTCTTCACCAAGTATCCGTTCTACGACGAGGCCCTCTGAGCAGACCGAGCCGATGAGGGTTCTGGTCACGGACCAGGTGTTCGGCGGGATTGAGATCGAGCGATCGATACTCGAGCCCGCCGGCGTGACCCTGGTAGAGGCTCCATCTGCCGACGAAGCTACGCTCGCGCGCCTGGCCAAGGGTAGCGTCGGCCTGCTCGTGTGCTACGCCCCCATCACTGACGCCGTTCTGGAGGCGGCGGCGCCCGACTGCCGGGTGGTCGCCCGGTACGGCATCGGCTACGACAACGTACGAGTGGCGACCGCCACCCGTTTAGGCATGACGGTGACCAACGTCCCCGACTACTGCCTGGACGAGGTCGCCGATCACACCATGGCCTTGCTGCTGGCTGCGGCTCGCCGCATCGTCGATCTGTCGAGCGCGGTGCGGGCTGGCCAGTGGTCGGTGCCCAAGTCCGGCATCCACCGGCTGCGCGGGCGCCGGCTGGCGCTGCTCGGTTTGGGCAGGATCGGGGGCCGGGTCGCCGAGCGGGCCGCAGCGTTCGGCCTCGATGTGGTCTTCTTCGACCCCTTTCTGCGCCGGATCGCGGCGGCCCCGGCCCGTCGGGTCGAGACCCTTGAAGAGGCGATCGGCGAGGCGGACTTCATCAGCCTTCACGCCCCGCTCAACGCCGGGAATCGGGGGCTAATCGGGCCGGCTAGCATCGCCCTGATGCGGCGCGCGCCGCTGATCATCAATACTGCCCGCGGCGGTTTGGTCGATCTCGCTGCCGTCCGCGAGGCGCTGGACTCGGGCCGCGTCGGCGGCGTGGCGCTCGACGTGACCGACCCTGAGCCGCTTCCTGGCGATCACCCACTGCGCCAACACCCGCTTGCGCTGATCACACCGCACGCCTCCTTCTACTCCGCGGAGGCCCAGGACGATCTCCAGCGGCGGGCAGCCGAGGAGATCCTGCGCAGCATCCGAGGAGAGTCCCCCCGCTGCCCGGTCAACCCGGAAGTTCTCCAAGGCAGGGAGTTGAGGGCAGATGGCTGAGACAGCGACCGAGATGGTTCCCACCTACCCCGACTTGGCCGGTAAGGTCGCGGTCGTCACGGGTGGCTCTAAGGGCATCGGTTCCGCGACCTGCAGGCTGCTCGCGGCCAACTGCGTAAGAGTGGCGGTTGTGGGCCGCGACCAGGGCGCGATCGATAAGGTCGTGCAGTCGATCACGTCCGAGACCGCGCCCGCGATCGGCGTCAGCGCCGACATGGTCAGCTACGAGGACACCGAACGCATGCGGCAGCAAGTGGAAGCCGAGCTCGGGCCGGTGGACATCCTGGTCCCTTTCGCGGGCGGTTTCGGCCGCCACACCCCGATCCAGGACATCACCGAGGAGGAGTGGCGGTTCGTCATCGACTCCAACCTCACCTCGACCTTCTTCACCTGCAAGTCGTTCCTGCCCGGGATGATGGAGCGGCGGCGGGGCTCCGTCATCACGATGGCCTCAAACGCCGCTCGGATCCTGGATATCCCGCTCACCGCCTCGTACGCGGCGGCCAAGGCTGGAATCGTGATGTTCACGCGCCACGTCGCCAAGGAGGTCGGGCCGCACGGCGTTCGCGTCAACTGCGTGGCGCCCGCCACCACCATGTCAGAACGCGTGGAGCGCCTACTGAGTGCGGAAAGGATCCAGGAGCTTGCCGAGCTCGCCCCGCTGAAGCGGTTTGGTCAGCCGGAGGACACCGCCCTCGCCACCCTCTTTCTTGCCTCGGACGCATCGTCGTGGATCACCGGGATCACGATCGACGTGGCGGGGGGGCGGGTCATGCTTTGAGGGCCGCGGTACTCCGTGCCTTCAGGCAGCCCCTGGAACTGGCCGAGGTGCCGGCCCCGGAGCTCCGCAACGGCGATGTGCTGGTCGAGGTGCGCGCGGTTGGGCTCTGCGGCACCGATCTCAAGATCACGGGCGGCCTATTTGCGGACACCCCCCTTCCGCTCATCCCCGGCCACGAGGTGGCCGGCGTGGTCGTCGCGGGAACCGAACAGGTTGCGGAAGGCACCCGGGTGGCCTGCTACATCTACGACCCATGTGGGAAGTGCGCACGCTGCCTGGGCGGCCAGCCCACCCTGTGCCCGAGCTCCCGGCGCATCGGCTTTGATCACGCCGGCGGGCTAGCCCGCTTCCTGCGTATGCGCGCGTGCAACGTGCTGCCGATGTCGGAGGGCGTCCCTTTCGAGCACGCGGCCGTGGCCATGGACGCCGTCATGTCGCCCTGGCGGGCTCTGGTGGTGCGGGCGCAACTGCAGGCAGGCCAGCGCCTGGTGATCGCGGGCGCTGGCGGGCTGGGGCTCAACGGGCTGCAGATCGCTCGGGGGCTAGGGGCGGCGGTGGCGGTCATCGACCCCCATCACGACCACCGTGGCGCCGCCATCGAGCTGGGCGCTGAGCTGGCGGTGACCGGAGAGGAGACCGCGAGGGTGATCGACTGGTCGAGGGGCGGCGCCGATGTCGCCTTCGAGGCGTCGGGGACGCGCAGCGGGTTCGACGCCCTGCTGGCCAGTGTGAGGCCCGGAGCGCGCCTGATCACCAATGGGTACCGGCCGGGCGTGGAGTACGGTGTCGACTCCTCGGTGCTTGCGCTGCAGGAGCTCACGATAATGGGCTCGCGGGCTGGGAGCCGGGAGGATGCCCGGCACGCGCTCTTGGCGGTTGAGGAGGGAATGGTCAAGCCACTGATCTCCCAAATCCTGCCGCTGGCGGAAGTGAATTGGGCACTCGACCAAGTACGCGCGGGCGAGGCCCTCGGACGCGTGGTCGTCAACCCCTAAGAGAGGAGAAGAGCGGGATGGCCGTCACCAATGACACCCGGCTCGGCACCCCGAGCCCCCACTTCGGACTCACACCAGAGATCGCGGAACTGCGCGCTCATGCGAGGAGCTTTGCGATCGACAAGCTCAGGCCGAGGGCCGCCGAGTTCGAGTGGAAGGGCGGAATTCGGGACCGCGTCGACTGGGACCTCGTCGAGGAGGTCTCCAGCTTCGGCTGGCGGACGTACGGCCTCTCTCGTGAGGACGGAGGAGCTGGCGGGAGCGTGCTGGGGATCTGCGTCCTGATCGAGGAACTCGCCTTTGGCGACATGGGGTTTGCGGTGATCATCGACCAGACCCTGAAGGTCCAGCGCATCATCGCCCGCAGCGCTCAGGGACAGGTGCGCAGCCACTTCCTGAAGCGCTTTCTGGCGGAACCGCGGAACGTTCTGGCCATTTGCTTCACGGAGCCCGACACCTCCTCCGACTACGTCGTCCCGCGCTCCGACTTCCGTTTCCAGTCCAGCGCTGTCCTGCGTGAGGACGGCAACTGGATCCTGAACGGCTATAAGCAGTACATCTCGAACGGCGCCGACGCCGGCTTCTACCTGGTCTGGGCGTGCACCGACCCAGACCAGCCGGCCAACCTCGGCACCAGCGGTTTCCTGCTTGAACCCGGCATGCCGGGTTTTGAGGTCGAGAAGGTGCATGAAAAGATCGCGCAGAGGACGATCAATAACGCGGCCATGCGCTTTACGGACGTGGTCATCGAGCCGTGGCGGCTGGTCGGTCCACCGCACATGGGTTACGGCAGCGTGAAGGAGGTTCTCAAGGAGAGCGCCATCGAGGCGGGCGCGACCACCCTCGGCACCGCACGCGCCGCTTACGAGATGGCGTTCGCCCATGCCCAGCAGCGGGTGCAGGGTGGCAGGCCGCTCATCGAGCATGCCAACATCGCCTGTCGGCTAGCCGAGATGTACTCGGAGTTGGAGGCTGCGCGCAGCCTGATCTGGCGAGCCGCTTGGGCAGTGGAGCACGATCCGGACTACGACTACGCGATGGGCAGCGCGGCCAAGACGGTGGCCGCTGAAGTCGCCGTGCGCACCTGCCTCTCGGCGATGGAGATCCACGGCGGCCTGTCGATCATGTACCAGGATTGCCAGGTCGAGAAGTGCCTTCGCGATTGCGTGTCCTTCCTGCACTCGGACGGTGCCCAGGACTCGCACCGCCTCCGCATCACCAACATCCTGAGAGAGGCCCAGCCATGAAGATCGACGTACACAACCACGCCATCCCTGATGCCGCCCTGGAGCTGCTGCGGTCGGATCCCGCCTACCGCACCCAGATCGACGGCGACAGGATCAGCGGTGGCAACCACGTCAACTTCACGCTCATGGCGTCCTTCCGGGATCCCGACGCAAAGCTGGCCGAGCTTGAGTCGAAGCGCCTCGAGGCGGCCGTCGTCTCGGTGGCCCCACCGCTCTTCTTCTACGAGGTTGGCCCCGAAGCGGGGGAGGCAATCGCCAAGGCCACGAATCAGGGACTCCGCGAGTTCGCGGCGGCGCACCCCGACCGCTATCGCTGGATGGCGCACGTTCCCATGGCAGACCCCGCTCGCGCCGCTGCCGTGCTTGAGGAGGCGATCGGCGCCGGGGCGGTCGGGGTCGAGATCGGCACCTCGGTCGCAGGCCGGCGGCTGGACGAGCCCGAGTTCGAGCCCTTCTGGGCGGCGGCCGAGCGGCTGCAGACTCCGGTCATGCTGCACCCCGCCTACAACGAGCCCCACCGCGGGCTCGACCAGTTCTACCTGCAGAACGTCATCGGAAACCAGCTCGAGACAACCACCGCAATCGAACGCCTGATCGCCTCTGGGCTCCTCGGCAGGCACCCGCGCCTCAAGGTCGTCCTGGTCCACGCCGGCGGCTACTACCCCTTCCAAGCGGGCCGGCTGCGCCACGCGACCACGGTCCGGCCGGAGCTGGAGTCGGCGCCAGCCGACCCCTGGAGCTTCCGCGGCCAGGTCGTCGTGGACACCATCACCCACGACCGGGACGCCCTCGCCTACCTCGTCTCCCGGATGGGCGCGGAGAACGTCGTGTTGGGGACCGACCTGCCGTTCGACATGGCGCCCCCGCAGCCGGTCAACGAGCTCGATCAAGCGCTCGACGCCGCAACTGCCCGCACCATCGCCGAAGACAATCCTGCCCGCCTCTACCGTTTCGTTGACTGACGCAGGCCGGGCGCTGGCAGGCCGGGTGGCAGTCGTCACTGGCGGGAACCGCGGCATCGGCCGGGGAATCGCCCTGGCCATGGCCAAGGCGGGCGCCGCGGTCGCCATCTCGGCGCGAAATATCGAAAGCCTGGAGGGGGTGGCGCGGGAGGTCCGTGCGCTCGGCGCTGAATGCATCGCCACCGCCTGCGACGTCGCTGACGAGGCGTCCGTGGCCGCCATGGGGACCACTGTGATGAAGCGCTTCGGGCGGGTGGACGTGATGGTCGCCAACGCAGGGGTGGCGGGACCCACCCGGCCGATGCAGGACCTAAGCCTGGCGGAGTGGCGGGAGTGCATCGCCATCGACCTTGACGGGGTGTTCCTTACCTTCCGCTGCTTCATTCCAACCATGATCGAGGCGGGCACTGGCAGCCTGATCGCAATCTCCTCCATCACCGGCAAGCGCCCGCTGGCGGGGCGGGCCCCCTACGCCGCCGCCAAGATGGCCGTCATCGGCCTCTGTCGCACGCTCGCAGCCGACCTTGGCCCGCAGGGCGTTCGTGTCAACGCGGTCTGCCCAGGTGCGGTCGCGGGCCCCCGCATCGAGGACGTCGTGCGCAACCAGGCGCGGATAAAGGGTATCTCCGAGGGCGAGGCCCTGCGGCAGTTCACCGATCCGACGCCGCTGCGCCGGCTGGTGGAGCCCGACGAGGTCGGACACACCTGCGTCTTCCTCGCCTCCGACGCCGCATCCGGCATCACCGGCGAGGACATAAACGTCTCGGCCGGACTGGTGATGTACTGAATCAGTGAAGGAGCCAAACCTGAAGTGACGCCCAACGAGCCCAAGGCCTACACAGACCTGGTCGAGATCACCTTCTTCGGCAAACGACTAAAGGTGCTCGATCTGAGCCGCGAGATTTCGCCGGACATACCCGTCTATCCGGGCCATATGAAGGTGGCGATCTGGACGCACATGAGCCACGAGGAGTCCCACCTCCGGATGGGTGACAGCCCCTTCCGAGGGTATGCGGTGAAGGGCATTTCGCTCTGCGACCACGACTCGACCCATATGGACGCTATCTACCACTTCAACCCCGACCGGCCCGACCTAACGATCGAGAAATTCGCCATCGAGAACTCGTTCACCGAGGCGGTCTGGATCGACGTCTCGGACGCCGCCCCAAAGACCAGCATCACACGCGAGCGCGTTCGCCGCGCAATGGACGCGGCCGGCCTCGACGAGCTGCCCAAGGGCGGCAGCCTCCTCTACTACACGGGCGCGGCCACCAAGTGGAGCGACCACCTGGCCTACGTCAGTGAGTACGCCGGCCTTGACGCTGAGGCCTCGCGCTTCATCCTCGACCAGGGGGTCGTGAACATCCTCACGGACGCAGTCTCGACCGACAACCCCACCGACCTCGGCTACCCCAACCACACCGCCTGCGCGGAGTACCTCATCAATCACACCGAGGTGGTCAACAACATCGATCGCATCCCTATGCACAAGGGCTTCAGCCTGATGGTCATCCCCCTTCGGCTGGTCGGCTGCACGGGTTCGCCGGTCCGCGTGTTCGCGGCTTGGGAACCCTGACATGGATGGGTGCATCATTGATCTAACCGTGCCGGTCGGCGCCGCGACCAAGAGCCCACCCTCCACCGACATGCGCGTAGAGCTCGAACGCCACCGAAGGGGCCCCGGCTTCTGGCAGGTCACCTCGGTCCAGCAGAGTCTTCACACCGGCAGCCACGTCGACTCGGGCCTCCACTGCTACGAGGATGGCGGCACCACCGACGGAATCACCCTCGACCAGGTCTGTGGCGAGGCGGTCATTTTTGACCTGGGCGAACTCGCGCCCTCGACCGAGATCACGCGAGAAATGCTGCGCAAGTTCGACCCCGGGGTTAGCCCGGGCCAGATTGCTGTGGTGCGCACGGCTTGGACTGACCGGGCATGGGGCGACTTTCCCCGCTTTTTTGTGGAGTCGCCCTACCTCGCCGTCGAGGCCGCCGAGTTCCTAGCCTCGCTCCAACCGAAGGCCGTCTGCTTCGACTTCTTCGAGGAGTACTCAGCTCGCCTACCGGAGTTCGGCTCGGAGGACTTCAGGGTGCACAAAGCGTTCCTCGGCAAGGAGATCGTGATCATCGAACAGGCCACCGGTCTCGGCCAGCTGGTCGGCAAGCGGTTCGACTTCTTCGCACCTTTCTACAAGCTGGTCGACGTCGAGGGGGCTCCCGCGCGCATCTTCGCCGTCGTGCACGACTGATCTAGACGGCTGGCACCCCCGACTCACCACCAGCGATCGATTGTCGCCGTGCAGATCTCGGCGGGATCCACGTGGACGTCGACGACCGCCGGCCCGCTGGCCTCCAGCGCGCGGGCAAGGGCGGGGGCTATTTCCGAGGGGCGGCTCACAGTCTCGCCCTGGGCCCCAAAGAGCTCGGCCACTGCCGCGAAGTCCGGGTTGCCGAATTCCGATCCGATCAGCCGGTTGCCGAACTTAGTCTGCTGGCGGATCTTGATGTTGCCGTAGCCGAAGTTGTTCACCACGACGGCGACGACGCCGATCTTCTCCCGGACGCAGGTCTCGAGGTCCTGCATCGTCATCGCGAAGCCGCCGTCACCGGCCACGGCCACCACCTGCCGCTCCGGGAACGCCAGCTTGATGCCCATCGCGGCCGGCAGGCCGCAGCCCATGGGCCCGGCGGCGGCCGGGTATATGTACGAGCCGTCGGCAGTGGCAGGCAGGTACCGAGCCAGCCAGTAGTTGAAGTTGCCCGAGTCGGTGCAGATCACCGCGTCGGGGTCGAGGGCCCGGCGGAGGTCCCGCACCAGCCGGGGCGTGACAATCGGCATCGCGTCCCAATCGACGCCTGAGATCGATTCCTCCCAGGCCCGCCGGTGGCCGTGAATCTCCGCGACGCGCTGCGGGTTCCATCCCGGCTCGCGCTCCCGGCGGACAGCAGTCAGGATCTCCTCCAGCGCCATCCGTGCGTCGGCCGCCATGCCGACGCTGACCGGCAGCACGCGACCGACAGTCGCGGGGTCGATGTCGATCTGGATCAACCGCTGCTCTGGGCCGAACCGCATCCGATAGTCCTCGGTGGCGAACTCGGAGAAGCGCAGGCCCAGCGCCAGCACGACGTCGGCCTCGTGCAGGACCGCCGCGCTGGCCCCGGTGCCGCCGCGCCCGATGGTGCCCGTGCACAGGTGATGGTCCTCGCGCACCGCCTTTTTCCCCCACGAGTTGGTCACCGCCGCGCCCAACCGCTCGGCCAGGTCAAGGACGAGGCCAGCCGCCCCTGACTTCGTCACGCCGCCACCGGCGATTATGGCCGGCCGCTCGGCCGCGAGCAAGATGGCGACCGCGGCCTCGACCGCTTCGGGGGCGGGCAGGGCGCGACCGACTACGCACCGGCTGGGGACCGACAGCCGGCCGGCGTACTCCGCCGAAGGAAAGTCGAGCGGGATCGAGACATGCACCGGGCCGGGACGGGCCGATACAGCCACCCTGAAGGCCTCCTGCAGGGTCTCGGGAACGCGCTCGGCCGCCCGCACCTCGACGGACATCTTGGTGATGGGCCGGAACAGCGACTCCAGGTCAATCTCCTGGAAGGCCCCCAGCCCGCGCGCGCCGGACGCCACGTGGGAGCTGATCAGCACCACCGGCGAGCCCTCGGCGAAGGCCGCCTGCACGCCGATGACGCTGTTTGAGGCCCCGGGCGAGCGTGACACGAGCATCGCCGCCGGGCGCCCGGTGTACTCGGCGTAGCCAAGCGCCATGTGAATGCCCACCTGCTCATGCCGCACCAGCACGAAGCGGGGCGCGGCCTTTCGGTAAATGCCGTCTAGGTAGTCCATCACGCCGCTGCCTGGAAGGCCCGCCACGAACGGGACCTGTTCGTCCAATAGCACCTCGACCACGGCGTCGGCAATCGTCCGCGTCAAGCGCCCAGGATCTCAGCGTGCCGGCCGCAGGGCGGCTAGGGACCAGCGATGCGTGCCTTCTAGGTCGGGCGGCTGGCGCTGTACTTCTTGAACGAGTCCCTCCACTTCGCCTCGCTGAGCGTGCCCCAAGGCTGGACGTTGGTGTAGGTCTTGATGGGCACGTTGCGGAGGTCGGAACCGACCTGCTTGACCTCGCACATGTAAGTGTTCTGGATCGGCGAGAAGCCTGTCGGGCTGAGCCGGACCGGGCCCCTGGCGGCCACGATCGGGGTCGTCTTCATGGCCTTGATGAGGGCCTTCTTGTCTTTGGTGACGCCGTTGACCTTCTGGAGGGCGGCTACCAGGAGGCGAGCCTTGGCGTAGCCGGCGTCCGAGTAGTAGCCGGGGTACACGCCGTATTGAGCCTTGTACTCCTCCGTGAACTTCTTGTTCTCGGGGGTGTCGATGCCATCGCAGTACTGGGCCCCGGTCTGGACACCTAGGATGGCCGCGGGATCCTCCGATGGGAGCGATGAGTAGTCGGTCAGCTGCGTGATCCCCAGCAGGGGAATCTTGCCCTTCAGCCCGAACTGCTTGTACGCAGAGGTGAAGCGGACGGCGGTTGCCCCGGAAAGCTCGGCGTAAACGCCGTCGATGCCGCTGGCGGGGATCTGCGAGACGTAGGGGCTGAAGTCGGAGGTCGTGTTGGGCGCCCACAGAAACTTGTCGATCGTGCCGCCACCGGCTCGGATGGCGTCGGCGAAGCCGCCGACGACCAGCCAGCCGAAAGAGAAGTCCTGGCCGATGGTGACGATGTGCTTCCAGTGCAGGTTCTCGAGGGCGTACTTGGCCGCCATGATGGCGGGCTGGTTGCAGGACCAGCCGGAGGAGAAGCCGTTTCCGAACTTGGCGTAGTAGTCGAGCTGAATCGCCGAACACATCGAGAGATCATCCGTCGGCACGCCCTTGGGCCCGGAGTAGGCGGCCACGGCGGCGATCTCGTTGGCCGCCAAGGGCCCCTGCAGGACGTCGATCTTCTGGTTGTCGATCAACTGGCGAGCTTGCGACAGGGCCACGTTGGGATCGGCCTGGGTATCCAGGTAGGTGGTCGCGATCTTGCGACCGTTGATTGTGTCCCCGAAGTCGTGCAGGCCGAGGTTGAAACCGTTCTGCTCGTTCTTACCATTGGAGGCGAAGCCGCCCGTGAGAGGCACCAGGTAGCCCACCTTGATGGGTGATGTGTCGGCCCCCCCTCCACCGCCGCTGCTGCCGCCACAGGCGGCCACGAGCAGGGCCACCAACACGAACACGGCTCCGCGACTGGTCCATCTACGGGTCATGGGCTACTCCTAATCTCCTTGGGTGCGACAAGCGTCTACCACGCTAGCATCCATCGCCGGCTTAGGCAATTTGGCTGTGGACGCGAGGTGTGATGCGATCATGGGTCCCGACCCATGGACGTCGAGGCGGCTGAATAATATAGGTGCGCACCGGCGCGATGTCCCGGCCAACAGTTGCGGTTCGCGGTGGCGAGCAGGAGTGGCCCCTTGGTAGACGGTAAGTCCCATTTCATGACGACCATCGACGATGTCGCGCCCCAGCCCGTCCGCGCGGAGCAGGGCTGGGTGGGAATGGACATCCGCTTCCTGCTGCCTCCAGAGGTTGCCGACGAGGCCCGGGTTGCGCTCTTCCGTGCGCTTTTCCCACCCGGTTCCCAGCACAGTGCCCACATCCATCCCAACGCGGACGAGTTCTTTTACGTTATCCGCGGCCGCGCCGAGATTGGCTCCGGCGACGAGAGCCACCAGGTCGGCGCCGGCACAGTGGAGTTCGTGCGCCGGGGTGCCGTCCACTGGCTTCGCAACCTTGATTCCAGGGAGGAGGTCGAGGTGTTCGGCGGTTATCTGGGCGTGGCGAATCTGCAGGAGGCGGGTTACGAGTACGTCGGGAAGGCCGGCAATCAGCGCCAGACCTAGAGACGAAGCGCCTCGGCCGACTAAGGACCGTCCTTGGTCCGCTTGACCGAGAGGTGACACTGCCGCGGCCCTCGCGCTCGCGGGGCCGGCCGCGGCGGCGTTAAACCGCAGTGACCGACGCAGGAACTTGCCGGTCGTGGTCTTTGGGACCGCGTGGACGGTCTTTACCACGGTCCTCGCAGGTAGGCCGCCGCGCCTTGCAGAAGTCGGTCAGGTCCTGAATTGCCACCGGCTCGGCGCAGCGTAGGGAAAGCCTTGACCAATTTCCCGCAATAGCTGTCGGGGACGCCAACGGCGGCCGCCTCGTGCACCCCGGATGGTTCAGTAAGGGCCGCCGGTGTAAGCGCTCATACCCGACACGCCCGGCAGGCGCTGCCCGCGATCAAACCGGCGCCCAGCGCCATAAGCCTCCTCGGCAAGGCGAACGCGAACACTGCCTGACCTCGGGGGCATCGAACCGGACGTCACTGCACCCACAGAACCAGCTTGCCGGACACAGAGCGCTCGCGGAGGCGCTGAAGCGCTGCCGCGGCGTCAGTCCAAGGCTGCGCCGACTCCACCTGGGGATCCAGGCGATCGCCGGCGACGAGCGCCGTCAGGTAGCCGAGATCCCGCCCGGGCGGTTCGCCTGCGAGGGTCTGAAAGATGGTGAAACCGCGCAGCCGCACCGCTGCGCCGAGGTAGACCTCGCGGACGTCAAAGCTAGTGCGGGCGCCCGAGCTGTTGCCGAACATGACCAGGGTGCCCAGCGGGTCCACCGCCGTGAGCAGGCGGCCGAGTGACTCGCCACCCACCGATTCGAGTATCAGGTCGAAGCGACCTTCCAGATCCTCCAAGCCCACCAGCACCTGGTGGGCCCCGAGCTCGGTCAGCCCGACTGCCCGGGCCTGCGAGCCGACCACCGCTGTCACCTCGGCTCCGCCGAGCCGGGCTAGCTGCACGGCGAAACGGCCTACTCCGCCCGCGGCCCCGGTGATCAGGACCCGGCGCCCGACCAAGCCGCGGCCAAGCCGCAGCATGCGCAGGGCGGTCAGGCCGGCTACCGGCAGCGCGGCCGCCTGGGCGTCATCGACCGTGTCCGGCAACTCGGCTAGCGAGGCGGCGGGGACTGCCACGCGCTCGGCCCAGGCAGCCCCTGGCAGCAAGCCCACAACGCGGGCGCCGAGCGCCGGGCCGCTCCCCGTGCGAGCCGCGGACTCGACGACACCGGCGATGTCCCAGCCGGGCCGCCAACCCGGCGCGGCGGCCGCCAGCCGGTTGAGCTCGCCCCGGTTGAGGGAGATCGCGCGCACCGCGACGAGGGCTTCTTCCGGCCCTGGTTCCGGCTCAGCCACTTGCTGGATTGACACCCCTCCCGCCGCTGCCGGGTCGGCCACCAGTGCGCGCACCGCTAGATCAGACCCCCAGGCAAGCCGGCGATCGGCAGTGGTTTCGTGTGCAATTCTGATCTCCTCTTGCGGCGCAGGCCCGCCGGCCTCATCTCAGCGCACCAGTATGGGCTTCCGCTCTGTACCTTGAGCGCCATGCCTTCCGCTACGACATCCCCGGGAATGAGGCGACCCGCTGGTCACGAGGACCCAGCGCGGGCTCATCATGGGCAGGGAGGAGAAGGGATCGCGGCGCTCGTGCGACCGGGTCCTGGCTACGACCTACGGCCTCGCACGTCTGATCACGCCGCTGCCGGCCGGCTGAGCCGGCGCCCGGCGGCGCGTCCACGACGCGCCGCCACCGCCCGCTGAGGAGACTGAAATGGCCACACCTGCTTCCGGCGCCCCACTCGACGTCACCTGGGCCAAGCGCCCGCAGCCGGCGGCGCCCGAGGATCGGCAGGCCGTCGAGGAGACCGTACGCGCCATCCTCGACGCCATCCGCAGCCGCGGCGAGGAGGCGGTCAGGGAGTATTCGCGCAAGCTCGACGGCTGGGACCCCGCGCATTTCCGCGTCGGCCGGGAGGAGATCGACCGCGCGTACGCTGCGGTCGGCCGGGAGGGCCTGGCAGAGATTGAGTTCACCCGCGCCCAAGTCCAGTCCTTCGCAGAGGCGCAACTCGCCACGCTTCGCCCCCTCGAGGTCGAGTTAACCCCCGGCGTGACGCTCGGTCATGACCTGGTCCCAGTGAGCTCGGTGGGCTGCTACGTGCCCGGCGGCCACTACCCGCTGATCGCCTCGGTGCACATGCAGGTGACGACCGCAAAGGTTGCCGGAGTGTCCCGCGTGATCGTCTGTGCGCCGCCCCGAGGACAGGACGGCATCTGGCCTGCCACCCTGGTGGCCATGGACGCCTGCGGGGCCGATGAGATCTACTGCCTGGGCGGCGCGCAGGCCCTGGCTGCGATGGCCTTCGGGACCAGCGAGATCGCGCTGGTGGACATGATCACCGGGCCCGGCAACCCGTTCGTCGCCGAAGCCAAGCGCCAGCTCTTCGGCGAGGTTGGCATCGATCTACTTGCGGGGCCGACCGAGATCCTGATCATCGCCGACTCGACGGCAGACCCCGACGTGGTCGCCTGCGACCTGCTTGGACAGGCCGAGCACGGCCCCACCTCTCCCGCTCACCTTGTTACCACGTCGGCGAGGCTGGCCGACAGCGTGCTCGAGTCGCTGACGACCCAACTCGACCAGCTGCCGACCCGTGAGATTGCCGGCCAGGCCTGGGACCGCTTGGGCGCGGTGGCGGTGGTCAAGAGCCCCGAGGATTTGGTCAGGTACTCGAACGAGTTTGCGCCCGAGCACCTGGAGGTGATCACCGAGGACCCGGAGTGGTACCACCGTCGGGTCGTGAACTACGGTTCGCTCTTCCTCGGCGAGGAGACCACCGTGGCCTACGGCGACAAGGCGGTGGGCACCAACCACACGTTGCCCACCGGCCGCGCCGCCCGCTACACCGGCGGCCTGTGGGTCGGCAAGTTCATCAAGGTCGTCACGTTCCAGCGGCTTACGCGGGAGGGCAGCCGGACGATCGCCGCGCACGCCTCGCGGATCTCGACCATGGAGGGCATGGCGGCCCACGCCGAAACCTGCGACCTCCGCACCCGCAGGTACTCGCAGCTGTAGTTCGTCGGGTCGATCGCTACGCCGGCGGCTTCTCCAACCGCACGATGGCCGCCACCGGGCCGCCGCCGGCCGGCCCCTGGTGCATCGCGGCGACAGACACGAAGACTGCGGGGTCACCGACGGCCGCCGCGATGACGGCGCCGACGGCCGCCTTTGCGTGCCGGTGGTGGTGCACGTCAGAGTCGTCAAGCATTACCTGCCGCCGGCCGCGCAGCCGTGCCGTCGGGTCGGCCTCGCACTTCGCGAAGACATTGACTACCCGGCCCTCCAGGTCGGCCGCGCGGGGCCGGTCCGGCAGGTCTAGACCCGCCTCCCGGACGGCCGAATAGACACTGTCCTGGTCGAGCGCGTCGCGCATCACCGAGTGGCCGATCCGCTGGCGTCCGCCGGGGCCGCCGTTGCCCAGTACCACCACCTGTGCCCAATCCAGTTCGACCCCGCTCGAGCAGGAGGCGACCGAGGAGAAGACGTCCAGCGCGCGGCCGATCATGTAGTCGTCGATCGCCGAGCGCTGGACCTCGCCCAGCCCCAGAGCAACCCCTAGCGCGGTGGTCCCGTTAGAGAGATCCATGGAGCCGTGGGGGTCTGGCAGCGCCGTCTCGCGACCACGGACGCGCGCCTGCCGGATTCCTTCCATGGTCAGCAGGGGAGTCTTGGTCTGCACCCAGTGCACATCGCTACGGTCGGAGATGCCGGCGTCAGCCATCGCGCTGCCGACGGCCGCTGCGACCTTCTCGACCATTGTGGTGCGCCCGATGTCCTCGGGCAGGATCTCGTCCGACATCGCAATCCCCACCGTCAGTCCAGCACGCTTGTCGTCTGCCCGGGTGAACACGCAGGCGTGCGGGCATAAGACTCCGTCGGTGCCGCCCGACCACACCATCGGGATCGCGGCCACCGCGACCTCGTCTCGGCTCCCATGCCGGCGCAATACGTCGCGGAAGGCACGGTCCGCCAGGATCCGGGTGAAGTCGTTGACGCCGCCATTGCCCTCGGTCTTGCCGATCACGGCTGCCACCCTGTCTGGCTCGATGGCTCCGGAGGTGACCAGCTTCTCGAACTCTGAGGCGTCGGCGGGACCCTGTTCGAAAACAACCTTGTGAGCCTCGAAACTCATGGCGCGGTGGACTCTCGCATTAGCCGATTATGTCGGAGCCACGTCAGCCGCTGTAGCCGCCCGCAACGGCTCGCGCGACATCCTTGGAGGGGCTGGATGCCGATGAGCTCGTGCACCGACATCCTCGCCGTCTGCATCGGCACCGCCGCTGCCGGTCACCGGCCCGGGCGCCCCGCCGGGGCCGGTCGCGTGTGGTGAGCCCGCAGCTGGTCGCCGTTGAGCGCCGCCCAGAGCCGCTCGGGGGTGATCGGCACCTCCGAGATCTCGACGGGGCGGCCGATGGCATGGAGGGCGTCCTCGACGGCATTGGCGATGGCGGCGGGCACAGCGATCGTGCCCGCTTCGCCCACACCCCGGAACGACTCCGGGTTCTGCGAGGAGGCCGACTCGAAGTGGATAATCTCCGGCTCGCAGGCCAGCTCCGGCGCGCTGACGAGCGTGTAGTCGAGGAAGGACGGCGTGAGAAAAACCCCCTCCTCCGAGTAAAGGGCCTCTTCAAAGAGCGCGTACCCGAGGCCGTGGGCGTAGCCGCCGTGCAACTGGCCGGCCACGAGGGTCGGGTTGATGGAGCGGCCGCTGTCGTGGGCGATTACGTACCTCAGCATCTGGACGCCGCCGGTTTCTCGGTCGACGCGGACCACCGCGGCGTGGCAGCTAGACGACCACGCCGCTGCACCCTGCGAGTCCCAGGTCTCGGCCACCTCGAGACCGGCGCCAACTACCTCGGCGAGCGGCAATGCGCGACTGGGCACGCCCCGCACCGCAACCTGCTCGGGGGTGACGACCAGGTCCTCGGCGCTGGCCTCGAGCAGTTCCGACGCTCGTTGGACCAGCGCACGGCGGGCCGAGGCAGCGGACAGCGCCACCGAGTTGCCCACCTCCAAGGCGGTCCGGCTCGCTGCGGTCACCGCCGAGAAGGGCACGGCACGGCTGTCCCCGGTCCAGACCGAGATGCGGTCCAACGGCCACTGCAGCCGCTCGGCCACCACCTGGGCGATGAAAGTCTGGTGCCCCTGGCCCTGGGCGGTGCCCCCGGCCAGCACTCGGGCGGTGCCATCCGGCAGCACGATTACCCTTGAAGGCTCCGGCTGTCCGATGCCGGTCGCCTCGACGCAGAACGCGACCCCCAGCCCGATCGGCTCGCCCCGCCGTTGGCGTTCGCGGATGGCGCCGACGCCGATCCGCTCGGCCACCGCCGCCAGCTGGGCGGGGTAGTCGCCACCGTCGTAGGTCACACCCCTGAAACCGGTCGTGTACGGCATCTCGGACGGCGGGATCAGGTTCCGGCGGCGGACCTCGACCGGCTCGATGCCCAGCCGCCGGGCCAGCCGATCCATGGCGCGCTCGATGGCGAAGTTACCAACCGGACGCCCGCCGCCCCGAATGTGGGTTGCCGGCGGGCTGTTCGAGTAGCGCCCGGTGACCTCGACCTCGAGGGCCGGCAACCGGTAGCCCGACATCGCGTGGTGGGCCATGTGGCGGTCCTGGTTAGCACCGAAGGTCCCGTAGGCGCCCACCGGCCAGTCGATGGCCACCCGGACCGCCAGCACACGGCCCTCAGCGTCCGCCGCGAGCTCGACATCGAGGTCGGCGTCGTGGGACTGGCCAGTGGTGAGGCCGTCCTCGATTCTGCTGGCGGTCCAGCGGGCCGGCCGACGCAGGAGCCGGCTCACGGCGGCCGCGACCACATATTCGGGATAGGGATGGTTCTTGGCGCCGAAGCTGCCGCCGACGTCGTCGGTCAGGGCAACCACCTGCGCCGGGTCCAACCCCAGGCAGCGGGCCACCACGGCGCGCAGGCCGTGAACCCAGCCGACGCTGGCCCGGATGAAAAGGCGCGCCTCGTCCTCGCGCCAGTCGGCGAGTACCGCGCGTGGCTCCATCGCCGCGCCACAGATGCGACCCATCCGTAAGCGGTGACGCAGGCGAATCTCGGCGTGCTCCAAGGCCGCGGCCGCGTCCTCATAGGAGTGGCGGTCCCGCCGGTAGACGGACAGATCAGGCTGTCCTGGCTCCAGGTCGACCTGGACGAGATCAAGCGCGTCGTGGGCTTGGTATTCGCTCTCCGCGGCCACCACCGCGATCGCTTCGCCCTCGAAACGGGTAGAGCCGACTGCGAGGACAGGTCGGCCGACATCCCCTTCGGGCTCCCCCATCGACGGCGGCATCCGCTCATCGGCAAGGCCCAGCTGACCTGCCGCCCAGGCGCCGGCTACCCCCGGTGCGGACAGTGCCGGCCCAAGGTCCACCCGAAGGCACTCGCCGGCCGCAAGCCCTGCACGCCGGATGGCAAGGTGGACGGTCCGGGCGGGCGCCGGATCGGAGGCGTACCGACCCTGCCCACGCACCAGGCTCGGATCCTCTCGTCGGCGGAGCGGCTGACCGATCGCCATTGCCAATAGCATCGCCGAATACCGAGACCGGGTTCGGTCGCCCGCGCGGATGCCGGTCGAACGCGGTGTAGAAGGCGGGTCTAACCGGTTGACGGCGGAGGCTCCCACCGCATTCACGGAGCTGCCTGATGCGGACCGCGACCGCGCTCCAAACGCTCGCCAGAGTAGCGGCGCAAGGGATCACCCCGATGGCCGTCCTCGCGGCCCGGTCGGATGGACCGCGCACCCAGGTGTGGGATGGAGCGGTGGTCCGCAGTACGACATGGGCAGCATGCAGACGGTCGACATCGTGCCGGTAACCGATGACGGCCGCGCGTTCCATGCCCAGCGGAAATGAGCGTTTCGCCGCCTGCTGTTGAACGGTCAGCGCATAATCGGTGAGCACACCACCCGGCGGCCAATCAACGAAGGAGAAAGGCATGCGGCGCGACTTCGATTTCTCGGCCAACCGGCTGCCAGAGACGCTGGCCTGGGAGCCGGCTACCGCGCTGATTGGGGTGGGTCGTCGCCCGACCGCATCCTAACTGATGGCGGAATCCCGGCCGGTTGGCGGCCAGCCAATCTCCCCGGACGCGTCCGACGTCACCCAGCTACCGGAGTTCAGCGACAACGTCCGCGGCAAGCTGATCACAATGTCGGCCACTATCCGCTGCTTGGAAAAGCAGCTGAAGGTGGCGACGGAGCGCAAGTTCGAGTTCTACAGTGACGAGCCTCAGTACCTGGGTGGCGAGGACAACCATCCTCAGCCGCTCACCTATATCTCAGCCGGGGTGGGATTTTGACTCCTCACCCAGGTGGTGCGGTACGCATCCATGACGAAGAAGCGGGTCACGTCGGCCAAGTGCCGGTGTGAATTCGATGCCTGGGTCGACGGGTCGGTCCTCAAGGGCACCGTCCACTCCGGCGTGAATGAGTTCAGAACCCACCTGATCATCGAGTCGCCCGAGTCGGACAACGATATTGCCCGGCTGATCAGGCTGGCCAAGCGGGGGTGCTTCGCCGAGCAGCTGGTGCAGAATCCAGTCCGGCTGAAGAGCACTTACGAAGTCAACGGCCGGGAATTCGAGATCGACATCGATCAAGAAGGGTGAAGGCCGACGGTCCTGCCGGTTGATGGATTGAGCGGTCGGCGCACGGGCCGGGGCGATGACGCAGTCCGACGACGCTGACGCGGTACGGGGCGAGAACCCCGCCGCCTCGCCGCAGGTCCCCTACGACGAGCCGCCGCCGACCCCCGAGCGCTCGCCTGCCCGGCATGGGATCAGCGCGGACACGGGGCTCCGACTACGCCTGCGGGACGGCGTCCAAGTCGCCTACGACGTCTTCCGGCCAGACGCCCTCGGCCAGCGCTTCCCGGCGCTGATTGCGTGGTCACCGTACGGACGCCAGCTCCAGCGCACCGACGTTCCAATACCTCAGAACGAGGCCGGCATCACCGAGTTCTGGGTACCCCGCGGCTACGCGCACGTGATTGCCGACGCGCGCGGCAGCAACGATTCCGAGGGCGACTGGGACCTGATGGGGCCGGTCGAGCAGCGAGATTTAGTGGAGCTGATCGAGCATGTCGCCGGGCAGTCGTGGTGCAACGGCCGAGTTGGCATGGCTGGTTGCTCATACTTCGGCGTCAGCCAGTACCTGGCGGCCCAGCAGCAGCCGCCGAGTCTGCGCGCGATCTTTCCCCACGACGCCTTCACCGATCAATATCGCGAGTGCTTCTTCCACGGCGGCATCCCGGCCGAGGGCTTTCAGCGCGACTGGTCTAGCGCGGTCTCGATCCTGAGCATGTGGAGCGGCAGGCGCTCCGAGATCTCGGGCATGCAGCGGCATTTCAACCGCATCTTGGGTCTGGAGGAACCTTTCGACGGGCCCTACTACCAGGAGCGTTCGGCCTGGCCGGACCTCGAGCGCATTCAGGTGCCTGGGTACTACGGCACCAACTGGCGGTACACCGACCTCCACCTGCGCGGGGCGTTCCAGGCATACGGCTCCGCCGGCGACCCACGCCGACGCCTGCTCCTGGGACCACTGCCCAGCGTCAGGCGGCCTTTCGCTACCTACCACGTCGAGGCACTGCGCTGGTACGACCAGTGGCTGAAGGATCTTGACACCGGGGTCATGGACGGCGATCCGATCCGGATCTGGGTGCAGGGCGAGGAGAGGTGGCGAGGCGAGCCTGAGTGGCCGCTGGCGCGGACCCGATGGACCGAGCTGTTCCTGGCCGGCCGCGAGACCGGACGCGAGGGCATCCTGGACACAACTCCCGGTCACCCGGGGGCCCGCACTTATCACTACGACCCGTCGGACGAGCGCGCCTGGGTGGGCGGGGAGCCTCGGCTCGTCTACCGAACGCCGCCGCTCGAGGCGGATCTCGAGGTGACGGGACCAATGGTGCTAACCCTGTGGGCAACGATCAGCGCCGTCGATTCCGACTGGCTGATCTGGGTGTGTGACGAGGCGGCCGACGGCACTCGCGACATACTGACCAAAGGCTGGCTGCGTGGCTCTCACCGTGCGCTCGACCTCGAGCGGTCACTCCCTTACCGTCCGTGGCATCCGCACACGCGCAAAGCGGCGGGAGAGGTCGAAGCGGGCAGGCCGACCGAGTACCTGATCGAGGTCCTGCCGACGTCCAACCTCTTCCGGACCGGACACCGTCTGCGGCTTGAGGTGGCGAGCTGCGACCCGATCCCGCTGCTGGGGCGCTGGGCCAATCGTGGCCGGCTGCTGGCCTCGACCAACACCGTGCACGAGGGTCGCGACCATCCCTCGCGGCTGCTGGTGCCGGTGGTTCCGCGCTGACGTCCCGGCGGCATCGACCCGACGGGGGCAGCGCATTGTGGCCCCCAGCCGCACGTAGTTTGTGAGCGGTGCGACCGATGAGCGTGGTGGTTGTTGGAGGATCGCTGGCGGGCCTCACGGCCGGGCTGCTGCTGCGCGACCTCGGCCTCGACGTCAGGGTCTACGAACGGTCCGCGGCCCAGCTGGAGAGCCGGGGGGCTGGGATCGTTGTCCACCCGATGGCGGTCCGCTATCTGGAGGAACGAGGCGGCCTCTCTCTGTCCGAGATCAGCACCCACGCTCACCGGCTGCTCTACCTCGATAGGGATGGTGGGATCGCCTACGAGGAGCCGTGTGTCTGGAGCTTCACGGCCTGGAGCACCCTCTACCGGAGCCTTCGGAGACTGCTCGAGGACGAGCGCTACGTGCTGGGCGACGCAATGACGAGCTTCGCCCAGGATGAGGGCGGCGTGCACGTGAGCTTTCAGAGCAGCCGCGTCGTCCATTGCGAGCTCCTCGTCTGCGCGGACGGCATCGCATCGACTGGCCGGGGCCTGCTGCTGCCCCAAGTCCACGACGAGTACGCAGGCTACGTCGCTTGGCGCGGCACGGTGTCGGAGGGTGAGCTTCCGCCCACGACCCAGGCGGTGGTGAGCGAGGCGATCGTCTACCACGTTATGCCGGACAGCCACATTCTTACCTACCCGATCCCGGCCCTAGACGGCTCGGTCGAGCCGGGCCGACGCTTGATCAACTTCGTCTGGTACCGGAACGCCCGCGCCGGCGCGGAGCTGGAGCAGCTGAAGACCAATGGCCACGCTGTACGCGAGCAACCCGCAGGCGCGCCAGTTCCGGAGGAGCACCCGTTGACTCGGCTACGCCAAGCCGCGCGGTCGCTGCCAGGATCCCTGGCGGAGACCGTGCTGGGCACCGAGGAGCCATTCGTCCAGCCCATCCACGACGTCGTGGTGCCGCGCATGGCTTTCGGGCGCGTCTGCTTGATTGGCGATGCCGCCTTCGTGGCCCGTCCGCACGCGGCAGCGGGAACCGCCAAGGCGGCGGCGGACGCGTGGACGCTTGCGGAGGCCCTCGAGGCCGCTGGCGGGGACGTCGCATCGTCGCTGCGGCGTTGGGAGAAGGGCCAGTTGGAGCTGGGCAGGGAACTCGTGGCCAGGGTCCGCGAGGCCGGCGACCGCTCCCAGTTCGGGGGCGGCTGGCGCCCCGGCGACCCCTCTCAGCGCTTCGGCCTCTACGGCCCCGACCGCTGAGCGGCGTGGCGGGTGCAGCCAGCGGCTAATGACGCTGGAGCCAGCAGTTTCAGCAGCAGAAAGGTGAGGCGCTCTTCTTGTCTGCGCAAGCCAGCCAATCCCTTGCTCACAAGCTCCTGAAGCCAAGTCGCAGCCGCCCGTTCATGGGGACGATGCCCCCACAGCGTTCATACTGTCATGCAGATGCGCTGTTGTGAGCCGCTGGACGCGGTTCGCCGGCAGCGCGCAACCACCCGTAGACGAGAAGAGGAATGCCAGTCCGCACAAGGGATCCCAAGGTGCTCCAGCTGAAGGAACTGCCCATCTTCGCCAGCCTCCGTGTGAAGCAGCTCAGCATGATGGCTGCCAACCTTGACTATGCGGTCATCGAGGAGGGCCAGGTGGTGATGACCGCCGGTCGCCACAACGACGCCTTCTGGATCATCCTCGAGGGACGCGTTGAGCTGACCATCGGCGGCAGGGTTGGCGAGCAGCTTGGTCCGGGCGACCTGTTCGGTCTCCCCAGCATGTTTGCCGGCCGGGACTCCACGGCGGACGTGGTGGTGTTGACGGAGGTCGAAGCGCTGGTCGCGAGCCACCAGCAGTTCGACGTTCTAGTCGGGGACCCGGAGATCGCCATTCGTTTCAAGGCGGCGGTCTTCGACCGGCTGCGTGATGAGGTCTACCAGCTGACGCGAACCTCCACGGCCGGCCACTGAACCCTGGCTGCAGCGGCCAAGAAGCGCGCTTGACCCTCGGCCGCGACCCGGGTCAGATAGTCAGATAGATTGTGATTGGAGCGCCAGCTAAAGGGGGGTCGTCATGATCATCAATCGCCTTCGCCATATCGCTTGCGCCGCCTCCTGCCTGCTGCTGGCGGCGGCCTGTGGCTCCTCCGGCGGCTCCTCTGCCCAGAGCTCAGGGCCGATCAAGGTCGGCTTCATCCTGCCCCAGACCGGTAATTTCGCCGCCAACGGCCAAGACGAGCAGAACGGCTGGAACGTGGCCATGAAGGAGGTCGGCGACACGGTAGGGGGTCGCAAGATCCAGACCATCTTCACCGACGACGCGGCCGATCCCAACCAGGGTCTAAGCGCCGCCCGCCAGCTGGTGGAGACACAGAAGGCCGACCTTCTGATTGGCCCGCTGGCGGCCAACGTGGGACTGGCCGTGCGCAGCTACGTCGCCAGCTCCGGCATTCCCACCCTTTACATCAGCGCCTGCTCGTCCGAGCTGGCGACCTCGCAGAAAACGACCAACCTGATCCTGACCGGTTGGACCTGCGACCAGCCGACCCTGAACTTCGGGAAGTATGTCTACGAAAAGCTTGGCTACCACCACATTACGACGGTGGCCATGGACTACGCCTTCGGTTGGCAGGGCACGGGAGGCTTCACCAGTTCATTCGAGGCCGCCGGCGGCAAGATCGACAAGCAGATCTGGGCCCCGATCAACGCCCCCGACTACAGTCCCTACGTAGCCGAGATCCCCAACAACACCGACGCGGTTTTTAACCTTTCCGCGGGCACCGCTTCAGTCCGGTTCACGTCGGCCTACAAACAATTCGGGCTAAAAGGCAAGATTCCGCTGATCGCCGGCGGCACGATGACCGACTGGTCGGTGCTGCGCTCGGAGTCGCCCGACACCGTACTGGGGGTGATCACCGTACTGCAATACGCGGACGGAATCGACAGCCCGGCCAACAACAAGTTCGTGGAGGAGTACAAGGCGGCGACCGGCAACTATCCCTCCTACTACGCAGAGTCCGCCTATGCGTCCTACAAGCTTATCTATGCGGTGATGAAGAAACGAAACGGGGCGACGAGCGACCGTCAGGCGGTCATCAAGGACCTAAAGACAACTCAGTTCCAGGCACCTCGCGGCCCTGTCTCAATCAGCACAGACACCAATTCGCCGATCCAGAACATCTACATCCGCAGGGTGGCCTTGGTGGACGGGGCGCTTCGCAATGTGGTCGTCGACACCATCAAGGCCAGCCAACCCTGGGGACCTCTTCCCAAGGACCAGTGGGAGAAACAGGCCCCCAAGTACTCCCGTTCAGGCTGATTGCGGGAACGACGGCCAGGCCCTTCCGCTGAGCAATCCGCGAACCTTAAGGAGGCAACATGCCGCAGATCCATTTCGCCGCCGACACCGCCACACCGGTCGAGCCGGCCTACTCCGACGCGGTCGGCCCTGTGTACCGGACGGAAACGGTCGAAGTCGCCCAGATCCACTTCAAGGCTGGCGAGGGCGCCCGGCCGCACCACCATCCCGAGGAGCAGGCGGTGGTGCTGCTCCAAGGCCGGATGCGCGTTCGTTTGGGCGACGAGACGTTCGAAGCCGGGCCGGGCGACGCTTGGCACGTCCCATCCGAAGTTGAGCACGAGGTCAGGTGTCTTCAGGACGTGGTGGGCGTGAGCTTCAAGAGGCTGGGCTGACGAACCACATCAGGTCTTTGAAAGCGCCATGCAGCACGTAGGGCGTGTGTGGTGTGTAGCACCAGCCTGAACGCGTCGCCCGAGCTCGATAGTCGATGATCGCCCAGCGGATCCATCGATCACCATCTCCCGCTCGGTGATCCCGGCATCGTGAGAAATGATTTCCAGATTCACTACCGGAATTGATCGTGGCTCAGGAGACATGCGGAGAATCCTCCTGGATCGCGCGTCACCGCAGCTTTGAGTTTGACCGCCACCGGTACACTGCCCGCGCCCCGAGTCTAAGGCGCTGTCGGCCCTCGCGGCTCAGCGAGTCGCCATTTGCCACTTGGCGTTGTTCTTGGGATTCGGTCGCGCAAGTCGTGCAGCCCTAACCTGATTGCGTGAGGGTCACCCTCAGCTGCAGCGGTCAGGCCTTAGAACTCTATTCGCCGCGGGTGTTTGCTGCTGCATAACACAGGGCGAGGCGCCGCGGCCGTCCAGCGCCATGTCGACGAGCTGGCCGTCACGCTCGTCGACGAGGACGCGACCCGCTCGCTTCACGTCGGCTACGACGTCGAGACACTGCAAGGGGGTTTTAGAAGGGCATCGGATTCGATCAGGGACCCTCAGCTTCGTCCGCATCTTGCTAGCTGGGCAGAACGGCCGAGCCGTCAGCCCTGTAGCCAGCCACGTCGCCGCCCGGCGGGCAGGCCGATTCGGCGGACGACTTCTTTATCCAGGATTGGGTCCGCCGATTGCCGTGCCAACTGTGAGTCCCGCTGCGCATGAGTTGACCTACAGTCGGCAAGGGCGAGGATCGGGGTGGGCAACGGAGGTCTGTGAGACAGCCGGCCGGCCTGCGAGTGACTACTTGGCAGGCTCCTGCCCGAGAGGCCGAGCGCTTTGCCGCAGATAGCGCAGCCGTACTGGCACCGCGCCAGCACGGAGAGCGGCCTGGTTGCCGCGACAGGCACGGCGCCGTGAACGAAAGTGCGCATGGTTCGACGCTGATTTCGTCGAAGTCGGCCACTAAACGCATGCTCTCTACTACAGCGAATTCGCCACTAATCCGCCATACTCGTATTCAAGAAGCCAATCTTGGTCTCCAAATCAACAGCGCTTTCCTGCGGAGCGGAAGCTGGGTGCCCTGCCGGGTCGGTCTTGGCTACCTTCACGACATGCAGAACCGGTCGTTAGCGAAACCTGTCGCTCTTGATTGGGCCTCGCCACGGTCGAGTACCATGGGAGCGGCAGTCGGCACCTCCCTGACCAGTGTCGGAGCCTTGGCGCGGTTCGTGATCAAGGTTTCGCCAGGCGCCACCGCAAGGCTACAGAAGCGAATCAGCCGTACAGCAATTGGGGTGCGCCGTGTTGTCACATGGCGGCTAGCAGCGGCGCTCGGCGAATACAAAATCGCTCTTCCGAACGGTGCTGGGCCGACCTCCGGACCGCAAGGCAGGGGGTTCGATTCCCTCCGGGCGCACCAATTTTGAATACGAATCTGGTCTGCGCCGCTCCTCGGCAGGCTGACCGTGTAGCAAATATGTAGCAATTTGTAGCAACGGCCGAACGATCCGGCCCCACGTGTTCAGCTTGTCGCCCCGACCCCCGGCTGCACCGATCAGCGGTCCTGCCTTCCTGTGAGCAGGCTGCGGTCGACACGGTACTGCAGATCCTTGCGACTGAAGCCGAGCCGACCGCCACACCATCTGCTTTTGAGTGCCCGCCACACTCCCGAGCGCGAACCGATCTCGTGTTCACGTTTCCCGGGGGAAGTAACCAAGGCGTCCCTGGGTGAACGTCTCGACCATCGAGCGGTAGCGCTCTGCAACCGTCCGCACGGCGTCCTCGCGGCGGTCCTCACCTGCGGCCCACCTCCGCACCGCGTCAGCCCAGGCCGTTCGGCCCACCGCGAAACCCGCATAGCCGGGCGCTCCTGACGCCGCTTCCAGCCAGCGCAGCACAGTGGCCATATCAGCCCCCTGGCCAAGCATCACGCAGCACGCGTGATCCCGGCCCTCCGCGGTCGTCACCCTGCCGAGTCGCTCACAGTCTTGGGGGCTGTCCATGCCCTCGACCTTCCAGACATCCGGTTCGAGGCCGGCGGCCCTTAGTTCCTGGAGAGCTTCGAGCATCAGGGCGGGGCGAATCTCGCGCTGGAAGCGACGTCGGTCGCCACCGCAAGCGGCGAGCTGGTCCGAAAGGGGTTCGACCAGGTACTCGAGCATGTACTTCTGGCCGTTCCGCTTGCACCATTGGTCGAGGACGAGGACCCGCCCAGCCTGGCGCCGATTCCGACTCCCGTCGTCGCGGGGGTTGTGGCGGACCAAGGCCTTGGCATAGGTCGGGGCGAATTCCTGGAGGTGGGCGGCGAAGTCCTCGAAGCGAAACTCGAACTCACCGGGACCGAAGCGCTCAACCGGCATGGCGACCGAGAATCCGCGGCTGGCGGCCTCCCGGGCGATGTCGCCGCCGTACTCCTCGTCAACGAGTATGCCGGCGGCCGGCTGGACGCCAGAGTCAAGCGCGAGCAGCAGGCCGTCGAAGATCAGTCGCTTGGCCGCCTGCACAAGGCTGCGCTCAGTTCCCACCAGCTCGAACAGTTCGTAGTGATGATCAAAAGCCAGCACATGCAGGCGGTTCTCACTGCTCATCTCACCTCGCTATGTTCCATCTCCCGGAACGGGGCCAGGAGCACGACTATTGCCTCTGGACGGGTGGAATGCTAGCATGCAAGAACGGATATGAGGAGAGGGAGCGGGCAGTCGGTGCGTGCCCAGGGCTATGCGGTGATCCGCGAACGAATCGTCGCGCTGGACTACAAGCCTGGCCGTCAGCTATCCGAAAATGAGCTCGGCGCCGAGTTGGGGGTAAGCCGGACTCCAGTTCGGGAGGCACTGATTCGCCTCGCCGATGAGGGTCTGGTCGAGGTGGTGCCACAGCTAGGCACGTTCGTCTCGCTTATAAATGTCCAGCAGATTCGCGACCAGCAGTTCGTCAGGGAGGCTGTCGAACGGGCAGCATTGAGTATCAGGGGCGACCGGCTCAGGCCCGACGAGCTGGAAGCCCTGCGCTCGTACGTCGCCCGACAACGCGACACCGAGCCGGCCGCTGATTACGAGGGTTTCTTCGCGCTCGACGAGTCGTTTCATCGAATGCTGGTCGGTATCAGCGGTTACTCCGGAGCTTGGCCGGCCGCCCGGCGGGCTTGGGCACATCTGAACCGGGTCCGGCGCCTGAGCCTGATGATGCCCACCGTGCTGAAGCGGCTGATCGCGGAGCACGAGACCCTGGTGGCGGCGCTCTCACTGCCTGATCTACAGGAGGCCGACCGGATTCTGACGCGCCACCTTCGTGCAGTCCTCGAATTGCTGCCGGCCCTGCGGGAACAGTACCCAGGCTACTTCTTCGACGCTGTGGCGGGCACCGCCGAACCGGCGACCGGCGTAACCACAGCAGCCGGAACCGATGGCTGGCGGGGATTCCGAGGAGGCTGGCAGATGCGCACTCCCATCTGAGCCAGCGCGATTTGCGACCGGTGGTCGGCCACGGCTGGCCGGCTGACTCAAACCACAGACGAGTGAGAGGAGATGGAAGAGTGATCTTGAGAGCCACGCAAGCTTGGTGGCCGCGGATGGCCGGAGTTCTGGGTCTGCTGACAGTGCTTACTGCCGCATGCGGGGGGAGCGGTGGCGGCCCACAGTCGGCCAGCAAGCCGAAGATCGGGGTGATTCAGATCACGCTGACTCATGGCTACCAGCAGATTCTCAACGAGGGCTACAAGACCCAGGCCGCCAAGAACGGTGTCGATGTCGCTTTCTGCATCAACAATCTGAACCCGAGCCAGGACGTACGGTGCGCTGAGGACTTGCTTTCCGGCGGTGCTACCGTGCTGATCAACGCTCCGGCTGATCCCGGCAGCTGGAGCTCGGTTCTGCAAGTCGCGAAGGCCAAGAACGTCCCCGTGGTCAACGACGGATCACCGGAGACGATTACGCCCGGCATGGTGCCGTTCACGGGCACGGACAGCGTGCTGGCGGGCAAGCTCGATGGGGATTTCACGGTCAAGTGGATCAAGACTAACCTTGCCGGCAAGGCAACTGTCGCGGAGCTGACCCTGCCCACCTTCACTGACTGCCAGAATCGGAACAAAGGCTTCCACCAGTCGCTGGACACTCTCACAACCGCACCGATAGTGGCCAGCGCGGACGGCAAGGGCCAGCGGGCGTCGGCACTCCCGGCGACCGAGAACATGCTCCAGGGCCACCCTGACATCAACGTTGTGTTCGGCTGCAACGACGATTCCGCGCTCGGTGCCCTGAGTGCACTCCAGGGCAAGAACAAGGTCGCCGCGAGCACGTTGGTCGTAGGCATCGATGGCACCCAGGAGGCCTTCCAGGAGATTCAAAAGGCCGGCATGTTCCGCGCCGACGTGGCGCAGCGTCCCGACTGCTACTCGCGGCGGATGATGGACATCGCGTCACAGCTCGGGAAGAAGGAGAAGACCGTCGAGTCCTACAACTCGCAGGGTTTCTACTTCATGAAGCCGGCCCTTGTGACCAAGGACAACGTCGATAACTGGCTCAAGTGGAAGGGGACGCCCGAAACGGCACCCGAACCCTGCGCATTCTCGACCAACCACCAATAGTCAGGATGGAGCCCTAGGAGGGTTGTCCAGATGGCGGCCATGATCGCCCCAGAAGCTGTTGACATGCGCGGCATCTCCAAGCGGTTTCCTGGCGTGCAGGCGGCCAAGGATGTCACCCTCCAGGTCCGCCAGGGCGAGATCCATGCCCTGGTGGGAGAGAACGGAGCTGGCAAGTCGACCCTCATGAAGATCCTTGCCGGCGTTTACGGCGCCGACGAGGGTGAGATCCTCGTCGGCGGTCGGCCGGCCGTCTTCCATAGTCCGATCGATGCCATCGAAGCAGGGATCTCCACGATCTATCAGGAGCTGATGCTCTGTTCGAACCTGAGCGTCGGCGCCAACATCTTCTTGGGGCACGAGCGAGCCTACTGGCCCGGCTTCGTCGACGAGCGTGAGGTGCGCCGCCGTGCCCGCGAATACCTCGAACTAGTGGGATTGACTGTCGATCCTGCCACCCCTGTGCGCCTGCTCTCGGTGGCGCAGCAACAGATGGTCGAGATCGCTCGTGCGCTCTCGCTGGACACCGGCGTGATCATCATGGATGAGCCCACGGCGACGTTGAGCGAGCGGGAGACAACCAACCTGTTCCGCGTGCTCAACCTTCTGCGCCAGCGTGGCACGTCGGTCGTGTACATCTCGCACCGGCTGGAGGAGATCTTCCAGATCGCCGATCGGGTCACTGTCATGCGCGACGGGCAGGTGGTGGGGACGGCGGCAGTCTCAGAGATGACAGAGGATCGGCTGGTCGAGATGATGGTAGGCCGCTCGCTGAGCGGCGAGTACGAGAAGCGGCCCCGCCCGGCGCCGCGAAGACCACGCCAATCACCGCTCCTTGAAGTCCGCGGGCTGATGCGCAGCGGCTATTTCCACGAAATCGACTTCAGCCTCGAAGCCGGCGAAGTGCTGGGTTTCGCAGGTCTGGTCGGCGCGGGCCGGACGGAGGTGATGCGGGCGATCTTCGGCCTGGACCCGATCGAGGCGGGGCAGGTTTTGCGCGATGGAGCGCGGGTTTACCTTCGCGGTGCAGCGGACGCCATCAGACATGGCATGGCCATGGTGACCGAAGACCGGAAGGCAGACGGGCTTTTCCCCAACTGGGTGGTTCGCCAGAACGCATCGTCGGCGAACCTGCCCCGACTGAGCAGGTTCGGGTTCGTTCGGCGAGGAGTCGAGGGCCGCGCGGTCCAGCGACTGATGCGCGACCTTGATGTCCGTCCCCACAACCCGGAACAAATGATGGCGAACCTATCAGGGGGCAACCAGCAGAAGGCGATCATTGGCCGCTGGCTGCTGACCGAGCCTGAGGTGTTGATCCTCG